>MDSZ01150569.1_pt1 | contig 11804 bp, 8 predicted proteins | sample 811201 | NCBI WGS metagenome assembly MDSZ01 (sample SAMN05326647, study PRJNA326480) | marine metagenome | isolation source: seawater | place: Indian Ocean: North | collected 2010 | reverse complement strand
CTTGTAAATCAAAAGGACTTGGACGCACTCTATAAACATCGTTACCTTGAACATCATTTTCTTGTTGTAAAAATAAAATAGGGCAATTAAGTCCTTGAGCGCGTTGTTTATTAACATGTTCAATATATTCATCTAAATTATTAAAATGCATAGGAATAGAATCGTCACGATCAGTGGTATTATACAAATATAAATGTTCTCCACGTTTAACTAAAACATTAGGACATTTTGCGGATGTTCTGCTTCTATTTTCTAAATTTTCTTTAGTTACTTTTATATCTTGATTTACATAAACATAAAGTCCTAATATAAAAACTATTAAAATAATTAGAGTAATATACAATTTCTTTTTCATTTAGATATATAATAATGCTTGAAAAAAAATTGTCAATATAATATATAAATGTCTTTTACAATAATAAAATTATATGCCGATTGGTGTGGACATTGTATACGAATGGCACCTGAGTGGGAAAGATTAACATCTAAAATTGAAAAAAAGAAAAATGCGCCAGAAATTGTAAATATTGAATCAAAAGAATTGTATAAATTAGATGAAATAAATAATACTTTAAATGAAAAAGTAGAGGTGCAAGGTTACCCAACAATTGCAAAAGTCAAAAATGGAAAAATAACTTATTATAGTGGACCACGTGTTACAAATAAAATGTTAAACTGGATTATGCCCAAATCTACTAAATCAAAAAAAACAAAAAGAAAGCAAAAATCAAAAAAAAGAAAAACACAAAGAAAAAATTGAATAACATATTTAATCAAATGTATTAAACATATTTGACTAAATACAATAATGAGTAAAAGAAAGAATATTTACAAAAGTTTTAGGTTGTTTGATTGTAATGTTTTTGATGAACGAACAGAAACAAATGGATTTCAGTTTTATATTCAATTGTTTGGAATAAATGAAAAAGGTGAATCATGCAGCATAACAATCAACGATTATCAACCATTCTTTTATTTAAAGGTACCTGATGACTTTTCAAGTGGAAACATTGTATCATTGCAAGATCATTTCAAAAAACAATTAAAATACAATGTAATAGATAAAATAGAAATAGTGAAACATAAAAAGCTTTATGGGTTTGCAGCAGGAAAGAAGTTTAAATTTGTTAAATTAATATTTAATTCATCAATAAATATGAATAAAGTGAAGCATTTGTGGTATAGAAACGGTGTATTGAAAGATTATTATTTCAATGGTAATAAATTGGAATTATATGAAAGTAATATTCCACCAATGTTGAGATTTTATCATATAAATGAAATAAGTCCTTCGGGATGGGTTCAAATAAATACAACAAAATCAGAACAAGGAGGAATAAAACCAACAAATTGCATGTTTGAATATACAACATCAAGTAAATATGTGAAACCAATGCCTGAAAAGGAAACAATGGTACCATATAAAATTTGTAGTTTTGATATTGAAGCTAGTAGTAGTCATGGTGATTTTCCTGTTCCTATTAAATCATATAAGCGTTTAGCAACAAACTTAGTGGATTTATATAATACATATAAACCAACAAATGGAAAGTTAGATCAATTAATTAAAAGTAGTATAATGACCGCTTTTGGACATGCAAAATTTCAAAACGTAGATTTGGTATATCCAAAAGACAAACCAACAAAAAAGGAAGTAGAAACATTAATAGACAAGTTATTTAAAAAAAAGATAAAAGAAGCAATCATAACTGAAAATGTAAAAAATATAATGTCATTAACAAAGATGTTTGAAAATGAAGATTCAGATGATGAATATGAAACAAAAAAGGCAAAAACATGTAATGACAAAACAACTATTATAGAAGTATTAACAAATGATTTTACAAGAGAACAAAAAATAAATTATTTAGATAGTGCATTAACGTCTATATTTCCAGAATTAGAGGGTGATAAAGTCACATTTATAGGTTCAACATTTATGAATTATGGAGAAAAAGATCCATATTTAAATCATTGTTTGGTTTTGGGAACTTGTGATAAAATAGACAATATAAAAGTGGAAACTTGTAAAAAAGAAGACGAATTGTTAATAAAGTGGTGTGAATTAATACAACAAGAAGATCCTGATATTATTATAGGGTATAATATATTTGGTTTTGATTATGAGTTTATGTATAGACGTGCGCAAGAAAATAGATGTATAAATGAGTTTTTGATGTTATCACGAATAAAAGACGAACAATGTTTTAAAATAAAAGATGGAGAAATTTCAATTGAAAATACAAAAGTAGTATTAGCAAGTGGTGAATACGACTTAAAATATTATAAAATGTCTGGTCGTTTGCAAATAGATATGTATACATATTTCAGAAAAGATTTTAATTTATCATCATATAAGTTGGATGATGTAGCGGGAGAGTTTATTGGAGATGAAATAGTCAAAACAAATCAAATAACAAAGTCGCGTAAAAAGTATACAGAATTATATAGTAAAAATTTGGTGGGATTAAATATTGATGATTTTATTCATATTGAAATGTGTGGATTTACAACAGATTATGTAGAAAATGGTAAAAAGTTCAAAGTACTGAATATAGAAGAAAGAATGGAAGATGATAACAAATATAAAATAATAACAGTAGATGGACATTATGAGTTTGAAAATAAAAAACTTAAATGGGGAATGGCAAAAGATGATGTAACTCCACAAGACATTTTCAGATTGACAAATGGTTCATCAAGTGATCGAGCTATTGTTGCCAAATATTGTATTCAAGATTGTAATTTGGTACATCATTTGATGAATAAAATAGATGTAGTAACAGGATATGTGGAAATGTCATCTATTTGTAGTGTACCGATAAGTTTCTTAGTTTTACGAGGTCAAGGTATTAAATTAACAAGTTATGTAGCAAAGAAATGTAGAGAAAAAGATACATTGATGCCAGATTTGGAAAAAGGAGGATCCAATGAAGGATATGAAGGAGCGATTGTATTACCTCCAAAATGTTCAATGTACATGGACAATCCAGTTGCGTGTGTAGATTATTCGTCATTGTATCCATCATCAATGATTAGTCAGAATTATTCTCATGATAGTAAAGTATGGACAAAAGAATATGATTTGAATGGAAAATTAATAAAGCAAACGGGTGAAGTAGATGAAAATGGTAATTTCATATATGATAATTTACCAGAATATCAATATATAGATATTGAGTTTGATACATATAGGTATATAAGAAAATCGGAAAAAGCACGTGCAGAGAAAACAAAATCCGGAAAAATGGTTTGTAGATGGGCACAATTACCAAACAATGAAAAATCTATTATGCCTGCGATCTTGGAAGAATTATTAAAAGCACGTAAGGCAACAAAGAAATTAATGAAAAATGAAAAAGATCCTTTTATGGAGAACATATTAGATAAAAGACAATTAGGTTATAAAGTAACAGCAAATTCATTATATGGACAATGTGGAGCCAAAACATCAACATTTTATGAAAAAGACGTTGCAGCATCAACAACCGCAACAGGAAGAATGATGATAATATATGCAAAAAGAATGGTAGAAGAAGTATATGGAAATTTAATATGTGAAACAAAGGAACATGGTAAAGTACGAACAAAAGCGGAATATATATATGGTGATACGGACAGTGTGTTTTTCACATTTAATTTAGAAGATCCAGAAACAAAAGAAAAAATACGAGGAAAGAAGGCGTTGGAAATAACAATAGAAATAGCTCAAGAAGTGGCTGATTTATGTACATCCTTTCTGAAACCGCCAATGGGATTAGAATATGAAAAAACATTAATGCCATTTATATTGTTATCAAAGAAGCGTTATGTAGGTATGTTATATGAAACAAATCCAAATAAAGGAAAAATGAAATTTATGGGATTATCATTAAAGAGGCGTGATTCTTGTGATTATTTAAAAGACACATATGGAGGAATATTGAATATATTGATGTATGAGAACAATATAGAAAAAGCAGTAGAATTTTTAAATAATTCATTAGACGAATTGGTGCAAGGAAAAGTACCAATGGATAAATTGGCAATTACTAGAGCATTGCGGAGCGATTATAAAAATCCAAATACAATAGCCCATAAAGTATTATCAGAACGAATAGGAGAACGTGATCCAGGAAATAAGCCAAAGCCGGGAGATAGAATAAAATATGTATTTATAAATAATACTACACCAAAAGCATTATTAGGTGATCGAGTAGAAACGCCAGAGTTTATAATAGATAATAAATTAAAGATCGATTATACTTATTATATAACAAATCAATTGATGAAACCTTTGCAACAATTATTTGGATTGGCTTTGATACCAATATGGGAACATAGGCGAAAAACAGGAGCAATAAAAGAATACAATAAAGAAATAAAAAAGATGGAAAAAGATTGTTTAGATGATTATGAAACGTTTATGAAGAAAAAGGAAAAATATTGTTCAGTGCAAATAAAAACAATATTATTTGATAAAATATTAAATAAAATAGCAAGTGATAAAAATAATATGAAATTAATCACTAATTTCTTTTGATATTATATATAAATGGAATTCCAAAATAATCAAGAAGAACAAGCTAATGAACAACAAAAAGAAGAATTAATAGAAAATAGAGAATTAATAGAAAGAACAAAAATAAGTGAAATTACATTAACAGACGAGAGAATAAATCCAGAAGAAATCTCAAATACAAATAATTTTTTAAATTTTTTAAATATAGAAGGTTTTAATGAAGAAGAAATAAAAAAACTACAACAAATAATTGATATTATAACAAATCAAAAAAAAATACCAGTTGATCCAGATACATATAATATAATGATGCGAGCGCTTCAAAACCGTGACTTTGATGTGAGAAGTAGAGCAATTATGTATACACCTGAAGCTAAACCATATATGGTAACAGCATCAATTTTTTCAAAAATATTAAATTTAGAATTTGAGAGAACAGATATAGAAGAATCTACAAAAAATCAATTAGCATATACAAGATATTTGATAGATATATTTTATAATAAAATTGGTTGTAAAAATACCAGCACTTTAGATTCTTTTAAAGAGGGATTTAATAGATCTATTTATAAAGACATATTAGATGACAAAAATATAGAATTATTATGGCATTTTCTAAAAGAAGAAAAAAAAGGAATATGTTATATATGCAATAAAAGAATAGAAAGTCAAATGGAAATTGAACATGTATTACCATTTGCATTTGCGGTTCAATATGGCGGAATTGGTTTAAAAAATTATTGGCAAATAGTAAAGAAGGATACAAAAATTAATAATAATGGAGATTTAGTTTTTAATTTTGATAAACCTTATAAGAAGGCACAATATAGTTATAAAACGCAAAATAATGAAAAATTGGATAAGAAATTTATTATTAATAATAATCAAGTATATTTAAATAAATATGAATTATTATTTTCATTATTGGAAGTAAGAGAGTCGCATAAATGTTGTAATCAAATAAAGAGTGCATGTGTATTTATTAAACGAAATGATGATACAAATGAATATACTCCCCATATAGATGGTTTGAGAGAATATATAAATGAATTAAAAAGTAGTGATTTATATGATTGTGATAAGGTGCAAATATCAAATAGTGATGTTATAAACATACATAACAATTTAATAAATTATTTTCATTTAATAGCAAGTATATTGAATAAAATAGAGAATTCAATAACGGAAGATGTTTTAACATTAACTCCAGGTTCTCAAGTTCAATTAAATGATAATGAAAAAGAAAGATTAAGAGAGTTTTATGATATAATTAGGATAGCATCATTTGAATATATAATTCCACCTCATATTGCAGAAAATCTTGGAAAACTTAGTTCAGCAGATAATATGCATGCAATTCAATCAGAAAAATTTATATTAAAATCAATAAGTAATTATTCTTTAAATTACAAAACCTATAATAATGAGAGAGAACAAATAGATAATATAATATCTAATGTTATTTGGGACTTTTTAAAATCACTTGATAGAACTGATGTTTGGAAAGAATATAAAGATGTACAGTGGAAAATGATAAGACAACAAGATACCACTGCATCACAAGGTAAGGTAAACAATGCGGTGAAAGGTATATTTAATGGAACAAATAATTTTAAATTAGGTGATAATATGGAAATTTTGGATGATTTAAGTAAATTATATGATAATGAAATGGATAGTGTAGAAGTGAAATATCGTAAAGGAGGAGAAGATAAAAAATTTTTAAAAATTGTTTCATTAATATTTTCTAGACATGTTTCAAATAATATTTTATTTCCAGCTGATTATGAATATTCCAATTTTGAAAAAACAATAAAGAATAAATCTGATTTTGTCAAAAATATTTTACAAAAAATATCAATGTCTTTATTTTATTTTATTTTATATGGTTTTCAGATAAATGATGATCAATTTGAAGAAATAATATTTGAAATTCCATACAATTGTGAAAACATGACAAAAGATATATTTATAGAAACATGGGTAAGTTTACTTAATTCATGTGAATTGTATGAAGTTGCTAAAAGTATTTTAAAATTAAATGAACCATTTCCTATATCAAGAAAACTCATATCAGAAGGAGAGGAAGTAAGAGAACAAAAAAGAACGAAGTATCAAGAAGAAGTAGAAGGAGAAGTAGAAGAAGTACAAGCAGAAGAAGAAGAAGATCCTATATCCAGTGCTAGAGCATATTTTTTAGAAACAGCGGAAAATAAGTTAAATAAAAAATTTAAACCTCAACAAGTTCGAATGACTATTTTAGATCATCAAGAACAAATAGAAAGAAATAATAATGCAATAAATGAAACTCGTAAGATGTTACAAAGATTTTCACATGGTGGAAAGAAACGTAATAGAAAAACAAAAAAATCAAAACGTTGAATATAATTTATAATTAACTATTTTATAAATTATACATTGTTATTTGGAGGATAATAAACCATAGGAAACTCAAAACTATAACGTAAATTAAAAGATGGATCAATATTTAGTGATGCATCAGTAGGAATAGAATTACGAATAAAATCAAATACGCTGTTATTCACAGCATTATTTGCATTATTTAAAAAATCGGGCTGTTCGTAATTTTCATTGGTTGTATTATTTGTTTCATCATTTGTTTCATCATTGGTTTCATCATTGGTTTCATAATTAGGTAGTTCATTTGTTTCATCAATATTAGTATTACGAATGGTATCACTAGACAGTAAATTGTGTCTACAAGATGGACATGTGCTGTTTGAACGCAACCATCTAAAAATCGCATCTTGTTTAAAATAATGTCCACAATGAATAATTTGACAAACATTTTCATTTTCACTAAATTCTTCATGTGTAATTTGACAAATATTATTGGGCATATCACTAGTATATTGAATATTACGTGTATAAGTATCAATTTCTATTCTTGTTAAACCGCGACGAGGACTTTGTATTTGATTAGTAAGACCCAATAGAATATTTGCATAAAATTCATCATTAAAAATACTTCTTCTTAAATTTGCTGTAGCATTTGCGTTTGCATTTGCATTTGCTGTTGAATTTAAATTAGAAGTTCTAAAATTTGGAGAACCAATAGGGCGAGAACGAGGAGCAAATGGTCGGTTTAAAATAGTATTTGTTTCTAACAAAGAAATCAATGATGCAATATTGCGATTATAATCAATCATATTTAAATTATATGTTTGTTGATTATTGTTATAACTAGTTATAAGATCTCTTATTGTTTGATTATATGTTTGTCTTGAAGACATATTATATATATTATTGCTCATAATATTAAATAAATATAAAGATTATTATTTATATTTATTTAATGGAATTATCTAAGTATAAAAACAAAGGTTATACTGGATTAAAGAATTTGGGAAATACATGTTTTTTAAATTCAAGTATTCAGGCATTATCTCATACTTATGAACTAAATAAAATATTAGATACAAAAATTAAATCCAATCAAGTGAAAAATGTAGTAGATAGTGAATTATTAAAAGAATACAATGAATTACGTGTATTAATGTGGAAAACAAATGGAATAATTTCACCGAATAAATTTGTGTTAAATGTTCATAAAATTGCCGAAACGAAAGACAGAGATATTTTTACAGGTTATGATCAAAATGATATGCCAGAATTTCTGTTGTTTTTAATAGATGCAATGCATAATAGTTTATCTAGACCAGCAGATGTAAGTATTACAGGTAAAGTAGAAACAGACATTGATAACATTGCAGTTAAGTGTTACGAATTAATAAAAAATACTTATAAGAAAGAATATTCAGAAATAATGGATTTATTTTATGGTTTATATATTACTGAAATCATATCAAAAAACGGTAAAAAAATACATAATACAATACCGGAACAGTTTATGATGTTGGATTTACCAATTATTGATAAAAATGAAACAAGTCTTTATGATTGTTTAGATAATTATGTAAATTATGAAACATTAGAAGGAGAAAACAGTTGGTATAATGAGAAAACAAAACAAAAAGAAGATGTTAAAAAACGCATGATATTTTGGAGTTTTCCAAAAATTTTAATAATTGTGTTAAAAAGATTTTCGGATGATGGTAGATATAAAAAATTAAATAATATAAAGTGTCCAGTGAATAATTTGGATTTGTCTAAATACGTAAAAGGTTATAATGCATCAAAATATGTATATGATTTATACGGAGTATGTAATCATATAGGAAATTTAAATGCAGGACATTATACAACTTTTATAAAGACATTAAAAAACGAATGGGTGCACTTTAATGATGAGAATGTATCAAAAATGCAAGAAAATAATATAATAACCCCAATGTCGTATTGTTTATTTTATCGTAAAAAAAATAACTTATAATATAATATAGTATGTCAACAAATGGTACAAATTGGAAATATCATAGCATTCTAGAAGATGGAACAAAATTAATTATACCAGAAGATGAAAGAAAAATGCTGTTTGATTTAGATAATTTTATGAATAAATCAGAAAGTAAAAAATCAAGTAGTTTAAAAAAATCAGAAAGTAAAAAATCAAGTAGTTTAAAAAAATCAGAAAGTAAAAAATCAAGTAGTTTAAAAAAATCGAATTCAAATACAAGAAAAAAGAAAAGATGTCCAAATGGAACACGTCGTAATAGTAATGGTGAATGCGTTGTTTATAAAACTCCACCAACACCACGAACAAAATATTATAAAAAATATCATTCTGAGCCAGTAGTTTTAATTGGAAATAGTCATTTAATTCAATTTAGAATTAATAATATTGAACAATTTACTAAGTATAAAAATATAGTAATACGTACAAAAGTAGAATGTTTTATACAAACATTATTTGCTTTAGGATTAAGAAATAGAAATAATGTTATTAATGATTTACAAAATATGTATACCACTGATAATGATTACTGTGAAAAGGGAAAGGATCTTTGTGGGGTATGGTGGCAAGAAGGAGAAAAATTTATTGAAAATACTTTTGATTTACCAAAAAATTCAATCAAGTGGAAAAATATTAGACATACAGATAGGGGCGTTCGTGTTAGCAAATCTATGAAAAAAGAAGACCAAAATAGATTATTAAATATGCTTAGTAACTATTTAACAATATATTTAGCTCCAAATTGTGCAACTATTATTACCATAGATTTTAAGGAGAAAGAACAAACATGGGGGCATTATATGATTGCATACAACTATAATAATAAAATTACTTATTTTTGTCCTCAAAGTAAAAAAAAATACATTCATTTGAAAAATATGACACGTGGTAATAAAAATTTATTAATCACTAGTTACGGATATTATAATACATTTGATAATGAATCTCTTATATACATGGATGATATTCCTATACAAAATAGCACTTGCCCAATTAAATTTGGTACTCCAACTAGCAGAGGATAGTATTATATTAATTATAAGAAAATAATATAATAACGCCAATGTATTACTGTTTGTTTTATCGTAAAAAAAATAACTTATAATATAATATAGTATGTCAACAAATGATACAAATGGTGAAAATAAGGAAATTCAAGAAACAACAACAGAAAACGAAGCAGAAAAATTTATGAATTTAATAATGAGTGAAGTTGTTGTGACATTTATTTTATGGATTTTAGTAATAGGTATAATAATTTATACAAGTTTAGGATTTTTTAAGAAAAATGATTCGGTTCAACAATTATCTACGTTTGCAAAAACAGCAGATTTCTTTGTTTTATTAGTATTATTATTTTCTATATTGAACAGTTATTATTTATTAACAAGTGATCAAAGAAATGAATTTTTTACATTTTTATCACAAGCATTAAAAGAAGACCTTAATAACAATTACAGTATGTTGTATACACTTATGTACATTGTTATTATTTATGGGTTATGTTATTTATTCAAAATGCCAAGAGAAATTGATAAAATGCCACGTACAATATCTTTAGTAACATCATTCTTAATAGTTTATTTTATATTATTGGTAATTGTATTTATATTCAACAATTTTATTAATATTAGAGTAGTGGATATGTTATATGAAGCAATTGGATCTTTATTTAATAGAAAAGTAGAAAACGATGATGAAGAAGATGAAGCAGAAGAAACACAAGAAACAGGAAAACAAGAAGAAGTATACAATGTATCAAATAATTTGTATACATATGAAGAAGCGCCATATGTTTGTCAAGCATTAAATGGTAGATTAGCAACATATGATGAAGTAGAAAAATCATATGAAAGTGGTGCTGAATGGTGTAATTATGGTTGGTCACAAGATCAATTGGCTTTATTTCCAACACAAAAAGAAACATGGAATAAATTAAAAGGAAGTGTAAATGAATGTGATAAAAAAGGTGCATCCATACAAAATATGTGTGGTCGTCCAGGAGTGAATGGCGGATATATTGCCAATCCAAATATTAAATTTGGTGTTAATTGTTATGGTGTAAAACCAGAGCCAAAAGATTATGAGAAAAATATGATGGATGCAAATAAGAATAAAGTATTACCAAAGTCAAGACATCAATCAGCAATAGATAGAAAGGCAGAATTTTGGAAGGAAAATGCTGATAAATTATTAACAATTAATTCATATAATAAGGATAAATGGTCTCGTTATTAAACATCTTCACCATTAACAGATGGATTTGTTTCAGTTTCAGTAGGAACAGTTGTTGATCTTAATACATAATGAATTCTATTAAGATTCGATTGTGTTAATACTGGAGTATTATTTCTCGTGTAATATATTAATATTAATAAAATAGAAAAAACAATAATAGCTAATATTGCTATTGGTTCCATGCTATTTAAATATATATTCAAATATTTAAATAACTATTTAAAGAATGTTAAGAAAGCAAATAACAACCCGATGAGTTCACATACTTTTGCAATAAAGTGTGTTTTTTCTTTTCCAATAATAACAGGTAAAGTAAATATGTTCATTTTTCTATCTCCTTCAATATCTCGTATATCATAATTAAGTTCTCTTTTAAGGCAAGTGAAAAATAAAGATAAAAATAAATATTGAGTATTATGATGAGAGGTTTGAAAAATATAATACCATTTGCTATAATAATTACTATATTTATGTAGATCAATAATAGATGTTGAAAAAGGAACAGAACTCAATAATATAGTATTGGCAATAATAAAAGAACAAATAATATTTTTGATACCAAAAAATGTTTTAAAAACAGGTGTATATAAAAACAACAATCCCATGTTTGTTTTTGTTAAGAACTGTACATTTGGATGCATATTGCGTGAAATAAATAATGGAATAGAAAATAAAATAAACGATAGTGAG
>MDSZ01021869.1_pt1 | contig 11804 bp, 10 predicted proteins | sample 811201 | NCBI WGS metagenome assembly MDSZ01 (sample SAMN05326647, study PRJNA326480) | marine metagenome | isolation source: seawater | place: Indian Ocean: North | collected 2010 | reverse complement strand
AGGCGCCTTATAATATAGTGCTGGAATGCCCGAGTGGTCTAAGGGGGACGACTTAAGATCGTCTGGCGCAAGCCTCGTGGGTTCGAACCCCACTTCCAGCATATAAAGATAATATCACATGACACGTCATGAAGAACGAGAGAGCAATCTTTGTTCATGACGTGGCGACGGTGTGTTTTTTGGTTCCTTACTCGATTCTGTGCGTCGCAGAGGTTGTATTCGGGTGGAGCGTGTATCCCCTCTTTCTCACCCACGCACTGATGTTACACATGATTTACGATGCGAGTTGGATCTACCTTCAACCCTCTATCATCCCAACTATGCACGAGTTTATCATTTTTCATCATCTCGTGGCGATCACTCTCCTGTGTCGCCCCCTAATGCACCCCGAGGATTCCGGTTTAACGTCGCTCTCGGGTTTGATCGAAATAGATACCACCATGCTCCTCCTCAAACGCCTGTCTAAGAACCAGAGGGTTTCGTATTTTTTCAACCTTATGTATCGAATCACGAATGTCATGCTACGCGTTAACTTCGAGACGATGATGCTCTTCGTGATGTATGGTTACTATAGAAACCATGACATCCTCACCAGAGTACATATCCTTGGTGGCCAGGTTTTCATTACCCTGTTCTCTTACGGCATTTGTGCACTCACTTTCTCGCGATCGAATCCAGCATTAAAGGATTGATCATAGTACAGTACAAATGGGTGCGAACGAATCCAGTCCCAGTGAAGAAAAGCGGCGGACGCCCAAGAAACAGCTTTCGCCGTATATGAAATTTTGCAAGGAGACTCGCGCGAAAATCGTGGAAGAAAATCCAAAACTAACGTTTGGAGAAGTTGGTCGCAAGATGGGGGAGATGTGGCGTGAGATGTCCGATGACGAGAAGAAAAAATTCTCCACTTAGAGTAGACTGTAATTTATGTCCTGTTTTTCAGTCTACCCATAGTCCCTGCGCTGACGGGACAAAAAGAATACCATGCGACATGACCATCGACAACTTACTTTTTGTGACGCTCGTGTGCGCCAATAGGATCCATCGTTCCCAAAACTCGGGTGAGTATATGTCGTTCCAACTCTCTTTGGAACTCTGTCGAATTTTAAGCATTTCCCTGTGTATCTCTCTGAAGTTCGTCTCTTTTCGCAGCTCCTCAGGAACGACCGCTCCCTTCCTGAGTAGTTGCGCGCGCATTATTTTTGGGTTTTGGTGGTGTGGATAATACGGCATTCGCACATCACCAAAGTCGATTGCTCTAAGATTGTTTGGAAAAGTCACTCTATAAAGGTGTGACCTGGAAGGACTGGGCTGAAGCAGGACTCTCTGCATTTTACATATATTCAATTTATTTAATTACCGTATGCGACGCCTCCGAGTCCGTTCTTGACCCTGAGAATGTTGAAATTGACGGCGTACACGCGGTGATGGTGGTTGCCGTTCGTGGGCGCGCTGAAGGTGAGCTTCGCCGTGTCGATGCGGCTGAAGTTGAGCGAACCGGTCGGTTGCGCCTTGGACATGGTGAGGCAGAAGGGCCACGAAAAGGTCGCGAGATCGTCGAGGATATTGTCCGGCAGGTCCGTCGTGTGGAACTCCGCAACTACGTCGTGATGGTACACATCGGACGTGTTTTCGAAGAGCGGGACGCCGTTGATATACAGGGAACTCGTCCCGAATTTGAAGCCGTTTGTCGAGTGGTTCCACGCCGCGCCGAGCGCGTTACCAGAAACCAAGTGAATGGATTTCACTGGGTGATTAAAATATGTGATGTCGCACGTGCGGTCAGTGCGGTCGAGGCGTTGATTTTGCACCTGAGTGATAAGGAGTTCATGCTCACGCTCCGTGAAAAACTTTCGCTCTTCCGTGTCCAGATATATGTAGTTACCATACACCTTGGGGGTGGAGCTCGGGTTGAATCCATTGCGGCACTTAATTCGAATCTCAACGTCGTGGTAGGTAAGGCTCAGTAAAGGGAGGGCCTTGGACCAGTCTTCAGAGAAAAAGAAAGGAATGGCGTAATGATTGCCGCCGTGGTTCTCCTTCCTGTGATTGAGGGTCACAGCGAACGACGCTTTCGCCGCCGAGTCGCGGAGGAGAGGGTTATGAACCCCCTGGATGAAGAGGCTGTCGATAGTGCAAACCATCTGACCGCCAATCCATAAAGAGAATTCGGTCAGATCAGCGGCCGATCGCTTGAAAAAGCCCGTATCAGCGGCGTCGTCTTGAACCGACGCAATCCCGTCTGCCTCTATCCACACATAAGACAGAAGATCACCCTTAGATCGCACCGGGATAGTTATCTCGGCACCAGATCCAAACGTACCGATGTAATCCATGCGTTCGGGTTTCATTGCGAAATTCGTGTATCTTTTCCAGGATTGTCGGAAAAAACTAACTTCGGGTGATCCAGTGATATGAACGTCCTGAACCCCGACGGAAACGAGGTCAATTAAAGCTGCTGACATAGTTATTATATTAATACTATATTAAAAATTTGGGCACATATCTCGACATGGTACAGTTCCAGGCCCTGACCTGGGAAGCTCGCGATGTCGAAGACGAACATCACATTTCAATTTTTGGAAAGACTGAACAGGGTCGTTCAGTCTGCGTCACGACCAAGTTTGAACCCTATTTCTTCCTTAAGCTTCCAGCTGGATGCTCGAAGGGTACCGTGGAGCTGCTTTACGAACGACTCGACTCGTTGCGAAAGGACTGTCTGACCGGGTTCAGTCTGACCTCGCAGAAAGATGTTTGGGGCTTCAGCAACAATGAACAGAGTTTTTTCATGCACCTCACGTTTAAAAACCTGGAGGCGAGGAGGAAGGTCAATAGCCTGCTGATGTACAGTTCAGAGTTTTCGAAGTATCGCGTGTACGAGAGTAACCTGGATCCTGTCCTGAGGCTCATGCATAGGACTGGGATCCAAAGCACGGGCTGGCTCGATACAGGCACGAGCTGTGTGCGTGCAAACCTCGCTAGAGTCCAGATTGACCTCTGGTGTAACAACTGGAGAGACCTAAGACCGGTGGACCGGGACGACGTTGCACCTTTCGTAGTTGCCAGTGTTGACATTGAATGTTACTCATCCACTGGTAAGTTTCCGGATCCTAACATCAACGGCGACGCGTGCTTTCAGATTGCAATTTCTCTCTGTGAGTTCGGCTGCGATGAGCCGTATGACAGGGTGTGCTTGTGCTACAAGGAAACCGAGGGAGACGACGTTATCAGCTTCAAGACTGAGCGTGAACTTCTCCTCGCGTTCAAGGATTACATACAAAAGAAGAGTTGCGACATCATCACTGGGTGGAACATATTTGGGTTTGATCTGCACTACATCTACACGAGAGCGGCGAAGAACGGATGCGGGTTGGATTTCTATCAACTCGGAAGGCTCAAGAACACGGAGTCCCACCTCATCGAGAAAAAATTGTCTTCTTCCGCACTGGGTGATAATCTCCTGAAGTTGCTACCCATGCCAGGTCGATTCATTTTCGACTTGTTTCACGAGGTAAAGAAAAATTATAAGCTCGACAGCTACAAGCTGGACAACGTCTCAAAGTTGTACCTCGGCGATCAAAAGATTGACATGCCGGCGAAAGAGATGTTTCGACGCTACAAAGAAGGCGACCCAAAGAAACTGGGTGAAGTTGCCGAGTATTGTATAAAAGATACGCTGCTCCCTCATCGACTGACCAAGAAGCTCTGTACCCTCCTCAACATGCTGGAGATGGCTAAGGCGACTTGGGTGCCGTGCAACTATCTCGTCGAGCGCGGTCAACAGATAAAAGTATTCAGTCAGCTCACTAAGAAGGCGCGCGAGCTTGGCTACATGGTGCCAACTATCAAGTATGGCTCGCTTCCCGAAGAGGAATATGAAGGTGCAACCGTACTTGAGGCGGTGAAAGGAGCCTATTACACGCCTATAACCGCACTTGATTTCGAAGCACTTTACCCATCGATTATGTGTGCGCATAATCTTTGCTATAGCACTCTGGTTATGGACAGCAAATTCGATAACCTTCCTGGAATCACCTATGAGTCTTTTCAGGTTGGTGAGAAGACGTACAAGTTCGCACAAGACGTACCATCGCTGCTCCCGGCAATCCTTGTCGAGCTGAAGTCTTTCCGAAAAAAAGCGAAACGAGACATGGCTGCCGCCACAGGTTTCATGAGGGAGGTATACAACGGAAAACAGCTCGCCTTTAAAGTGAGTATGAATTCAGTGTATGGTTTTACCGGAGCCGGCAGGGGTATCTTACCCTGCGTGCCGATCGCCAGCTCGACTACGCGCCAGGGCCGACAGATGATCGAAGATACAAAAAATTATGTCGAGGCTAACTTTCCGGGGGCGAAAGTACGCTACGGCGATACAGACTCAGTGATGGTCGAGTTTGACGTTGGTCAGCGGAAGGGGGAAGACGCGGTCGCGTACAGCTGGGAACTTGGCGAACGCGCCGCCGACGAGTGTTCGGCCCTCTTCAAAAAGCCAAATAATCTGGAGCTCGAGAAGGTCTATTGGCCTTATTTCCTCTATTCCAAAAAACGGTACGCTGCCAAACTGTGGACAAAGGGAAAAGATGACAAAATGCACATGGATTACATAGATGTGAAGGGGTTACAACTTGTCAGGCGAGACAACACGAAACACGTCCGCGAGGTGTGTAAAGAGTTGCTCGACGTCGTCTTGGACGCACCCGACACTGAAGCGCCCAAACAGCTCGCACGGGAGCGCGCGAATCAGCTTCTCCTCGGTGAGGTTCCCCATGAGAAACTTATCCTGAGTCAGTCCCTTGCCGATACCTATAAAGTGAATGGCATGCCCGTATCCATAACTTCGGACATGGCTGCACAAATCAATCAAGCTCACGTGCAAGTCGTACTGAAGATGAGGGCGCGTCAACCTGGAAGTGAGCCACAGAGCGGTGACAGAGTCCCATATTTGCTGACAAACACAGGGGACCCGAAAGCCAAGGCGTTCGAAAAGTCCGAAGACCCTGCGTTCGTCCAGTCGAACTCCATCCCTGTCGACTACTACTATTACTTCATCAATAAGTTCCTGAAACCAGTTTCTGACTTGTTAGACCCGCTCTTTGATAACGCGAAGTTGGATATTTTTGGTGAGATACTCGAAGCGCACAAACCACCGACCAAGAAGAAAGGACCGGCCATCAGTGGGATGAAAAAGGACCAACTCATCGCCGAATGCGAACGACTCGAGCTCGAGACCACTGGTAAAGTAGCAGACCTCAGACTGCGCATTAAAGAGGTTTACGAAAGACAAAACTCGCTCGACGACGTATTTAAAAATTTTGACGCTAAACATGGTAAGGATGACCAGCAGCAAGATCACCAAGCTGGTCATTGAAAAATCAAAAGAAGTGTTGCTCGAGCACTTACCTCAGATACTTGAAGATTCTCTCCACGACCTGGTCGAGGAAGAGGTTCAGGCGCGGCGTTCTGATTTTCTGACGAAGACGCTGGAGAACATCTCGAAAAAGCATCAAATTCCTCTCGAGATTTTACTCTACGACGTCCCGGGAAACGAACAGAGGTGTCGCGGAAAAAAGAGGAGCAGAGACGTACACGATGTGAGGTGCACGTTCAATGCCACGCGGGGTGGGTATTGCAAGTTCCACCAGGGACAGTGCGAATCCATAGAAAACAGGCGTTTGCTGAATACGAACATGCACACGCACGGTCCAGAACAAATGAACGTGCCGGGCTGCCCGGGGTGTGCAGCCAGTAACGGACTTATAGACTTACACCGTTTAATGTTTAATGAATAAAACAAATATCCTACTAAACTCAATAAATCAGTTCTACACCGAAGAGGGTAACAGGAACAAACTCATGACCATACTAAACAAAAGCTCCGGCATATCGCTCCGTAACTTGGAATGGTTCATCACCAACTACGCCAGGAAAAATAACACATCCTTCAAGACATCCAATGGAAAAGTTTTCAGCGTTCACACCTCATACAAGAGCTCGTTGGACGGCTACTCGAAAAAACTGTTTGATCCATTCTGCCGGTCCGAAAAATTCGCCTACAAAATACCAGAAACAAGTCACGAAATTCAGACGACGCTTGCGCAACTGAACTTCATCAAATGGGTTATTAAAAACAACATAATAGACTATATTTACGATAACAAGCAGAGTCTATTTAAACCAGGTAGTCAAAAACTTGTGTCATAGAACCATTTTTGATTGTAATAAAGTTTAGGGTTTTTGCCAATATGTGAAACCGCCTTTCGTGGAATTCAAATTGCGTCGTGGAGGTCCCCACGGGGTGTCTACTCGAGAAGAGCTTGACGCACAGAATGGGGTCGTTCACGGCGCTAAAGTTGACGTGACCGGACGCGACAGTGTCGTTCGGGTACAATGAGAAACTATACACATAGAAGCGCCGAGTGATCGGGGTGTTACGATGATGCAGGCGAGGCTGAATCAATCGTAAAAAATGCGGACTTCCTGTGTGCTCGTCGATGATTTCCTGCCCATCCAGTGTCAGAGTGAGGTACTCGAGATGCTCGAAACGGAGCGCGGGGTCAACCTGTTGCAAATCTGAATTGACCGGGATCTCGTTGTAGTTTGACGTCCCACCAAAAGCATTGTTCTGCGTGTACATGCAGAAGAAGTATAGCTCCTGAACCAAATTCGAAAAGACCAGACGCGTCTTGATTTCAGTCTCCTGTGGTGCGATGAACACGTCGTTGTACTGGATCTGAGGTACAGCAAACTGATGTTCGATATTCTTCACCTTGATTCTCTCGACGGAATCTAAAAAAACAACTTCTGTCGATAGTCTCAAATCATAAGGCTTGTACGTAACTAAATCAGCTTCATTCGCACCAACGAAACCCTCCAGTTCGGTCACGCCGTGATTCGTCATGCAAATGCACTCCTCGACGTTCCTGAACTTTACCTCGACGTCTATTTCAGTGGCGGCGGACAGGGCGCACACCGGAAACGCCATTTCGGGTTTGTTATGGAAATAGAATGGGATTTCCAAACACACGTCGCCACCCAGTTGCCGTGGGAATGGTCGAGTCTTAGTGATCCGCGAGTTCACCACGGCCGGGTTCGTGTCGACGTCTCGCAGGCACATGTCGTAAAGGTTCGCCTGTTTCGTAGTCGGGTGCTCAATCTCGTAATACAGATCGAGAAACTCCGTGGTCAGGTGCTGAATCACGACACCGCCGACAGAAAGGTTGATGTACTCTATGAAGTTACACGCCTCGCCGTAGACGAAATCTTTATCTTCGAGGTTTGAATCCGCCAACACTATGTCCGGCAGAGTCCATTTCAAACTGAGTCCTCTGAGCAAGTCGCAGTGATCAGGCAGGATTTTAAAGGTGTGGATTTCTCCGTATTCGAAATCCTTAGAAGCAATGTCGACAGTCTGGATAGAGAACTGCGATTTCTTGTGAAAGCCCTCTTTCCAAAAGGTGAAATCCGGGCGGTCCGTGGTGTACGCATCCAGGAGTCCTCTGGACTCTAACTGAATAGCACCGGCCATACTATTTTAAGTCACGAAAATTTTAAGCCAGAAAGTCCTGAGTCGAAGGAAAGGATATTGTAGTTTATGCCATACACTCGTATGCGAGTCTCCGTCGCGTACGACCCTCCAACGGGTCTGAAGGACAGATTGTTTGTGGCGGGGTCCACATACCGATCGCGATCTTTGAATTCGATAGTGAATTTTTGATGAATAATTCTGCTGAAATTGATGTGCCCAGCTGGACGATCCGATTCTGGGTCCAGCGAAAACGAGTAGACGCCGAACTGGTTTTCCCCGACATCCGGTGTGTTCATGTGGTTTTTAAACGGCTGTACCACCGAAAACTCGTGACCAGCGTCTTTAAAGAAGATGACGTTATTCAGACAGAGCTCGGCGGTTTTTATCTGCCTGAAGATATAGTTGTTGTCTTTGTTCATTCTGTCCGGGGCGGGTGTGGGCTCCCCGAGGAACATTATTTCCTTCGTCGGGTGTCTCAGATCCAATAGAAACGCTTTTTTGTTAACACCACTGGGGATTCGCACTTCTTTCAGCTGTACCTGTGTGATGAGGTACTCCATGTGCGAGTCCTGGAACGCTCGGCGCTCGACGTCGGAGAGGTACACATTTTCAGTCGTTAGGAATATTTGGTCGATCAGCTTGCGGGAAGTGTCGTAGATTGGCGGGAGGCTGCTGACGATCGATTTGTATCCAAAATATTCACTGCGACTCGCGAGTTTGACTCGTATGGAAACCTGCTGCTTCGAGAGCTTGCACAGCGGAATCGCGCTCTTGTTTGCGCGAGTGAAATAAAAGGGTAACTCTACGCTAAACTTCGTAGGATAGTACCCCTGGGTGTCGAGGCCTTCACCTCCCCTGTACACCTTTATCGCCTCGTGTTGTTCCGACGTGTCGAGTTTTTGACGAAGATAGATGTACTCACCCGTGATGGTATCTATCACCTGTTCCCCAATTAGAAGCTGGGCGTATTCAATCAGCTTCGTTACCGGGTTTCCCACCGTGGTCATCGCGTCATAATCGGGTGTAAAAACGATCGTGAAAGAGGCTGAGCTCAACAGGTCGGACTTGTTGCTGGGCACTCTACACGTTATCACCTCACCGAAATTCGGAGTGCCGGTAAAAGGAATATCCGAGAAGTCAATCCCGAACGGAGTGTGGCGGCGAAAGTTGTATATAAAATGTGAAAAATCGGGGCACCGGGGATTTACCCATTCGTCCTGTACACCCCTGGCACAGAGATACATACTAGTATTACACGTTATTTTTTTAATACTCCACACTCATGAATCCACGAGAAAAAGACAATTTTTGCAATTCTATGTAGTAGAGGTTAAGTTCAAATTGACCGGAGAAAGCCTGGTCGTTAGCTTCATCCGTGGATGCACCCACGGTGGTCTGACTCGCACCCGGAAACAGTGGTGTGAGTTCAAACTCGATGAGGGTCCTGTCACTGTTCAGGTTGGCAAAATCGAGTGTGCCCGTGCTCTTGTCATGTAAAGGGTGCAGGGCGAAAGATTGGGTGTAGATGTTGACCCTGTCGTCGGTGACGCCGAGATTGAAGTTGTACGGGACCGCGTATTTGTAATGCTCGTGCGATTCCATCAACGTGTTTGGAAAAGATTCCCCGTTCAAAAAGAACGTCGCCTTTCTCATTATCGGAGTATTTCGTGTCACCATCGTGTAAGTGAGAGTAGGGTCAACGCCCTCCTGTGTCCCGACGACCCACTGGTAATCCCTCGCTCGACTCCTGACGAACGTCACGTATCTGTGCGTCGCGAGAGCCTGGGTGGTGAATAATACATCTCTGAAAAACCAGTGCATACATTTGACCTTGCTCTTCGGTTCCAGATTAACTTTTAGAGACCGATCACTCGTGGTGAAACTCGTATGTTTCTTGACCACATTTACGAGTATATCATAGTTGCTGTCCACGATATACAGGCGTTCTTCGTCGCTCAGCTTGATCTCCTCTGAAATGAGTTGAAAGTTATTGAGTTCGATCACGGCGGGTGTGAACTCCCCCGGTGCGGCGGGGTCGATACCCTGCCAAAAGCTCTGTGGATGAAAAGTCAACTCGAATTGAATTTTCTGTCTGTGCACCGCGCAGACAGGGAAGTACTGCCGATCCTCAACCTCTTTTCGAAGTTCCGTTTTCCCGTACTTGCGACAGAAAAACATAGAAAGCGGGATGATAAACCTGTTTGAAAACTGGTAGGAAGACACTGGGCTCACACCCGGGGTGAAGGACTCGGACATGTTTTGGAGTACGAGGTTTCCCTTCCTACTCTGAGGGTCGAGGTAATTAACTTCGTGAATCATCTCCCAGTCATCTGTTACTTCTTCCACGAGGATGTCGTCGACATACATTGCGATGCTCTTTAGAAATCCACGCCCCAATGGAGTTGTATAATTTACGTTCGTGGTTTCCTTGGCTGGCAAATCTATTTTAAGGTAAAGATTCGTGAGAAGATCCCCCATGTTTTTAGGATCGTACTCAACCTTAACGACTTGTCCAAAGGGCCAGCCCGCGGCTCGACCGGGATTCAAGATGTCTTTCGATCTATGAAATTTACGAAACTCGCTGTGTGTAGTTATCTTATCATAATTAAAATTCGAAACGTCTGGATTTTTAGAGACTAAGTATGTATCTTGTTTACCAAAAGCCTTGAGCTGCAATCGCGCTGCCTCGCTCATGCTCTATATGAATACTTAATATTTTTTAAGTCTGCGCTGAACATGCTGCAACAGTCCGTACCCTCGATGACGGCGAGTTGGTTTCGAAGCTCCTCAGCCTCGTCGTTCATTTTAGCGACCCGTTCCTCGGTGAACTCCACGGTCTTGGTGTTGAGTAAGTAATCAAACGTGCGCTCGACCCTTGGAAACTTGCGCGCGGATATCTCGTCTTCGAGGTCTCTCTTCCTCTTCTTGAAAACACGAATCTCCTCGTTAACAACCGCCTTGATAAAACGAGCGCGTTGGTTGGTGATCTCGGATCTGGCGCGAGTCTCCTCGATCAGATACGCCTTGCGCTTTTGATAATATTCCATCCGAATCTGAAAGAAATCAGCTAAGATCTCCTCCGCGGTATCGTACTTACAAATACCCTTCTTGGGATGGAACAGGTGCATGTTCGAGCATCGGATAGTCTTCTCCAACTTGAGGTCCTTGATGAGATCTTTCCCACTGTATTCCTGAATCACAAAGTCCACGTGTTCGGTTGTGCTGTTATTGACGAAACTCGTGATGATCTTCTTCTCGACGAGAGTGTCAAGGTGCTCTTTATAGTCCTGCGTCCATCGCCCGGGTGGTAGTTCGGTCACCCTGATTGTCTTTCCAATAGACGTCCACACGCCTTGAGCCACCCACGATTCGTCATCCTGTGGTAAGATCTGGCCCCGAAATCCGCGGTACCACGGTTTCATCTTTTCACAGCTTTTGCCAGCCATGAGATTTTTCAGATTGGCCTTGACATCATCTGGATTGAAAGGAGGCACGGAGCAGCTGAAGCCGGTGCCGATGCCCTCAGTTCCGTTTATAAGAACCATTGGTAACACCGGTACATAATATTCCGGTTCGATTGTCCGTCCGTCGTCGTCGAGGTAGTTGAGCACGGCGTCGTCATTGGGGTCGAACAGTTTTCGAGCCTCTTGTGTCAGTCTTGTGAAAATGTAACGAGTTTGGCTGGCATCCTTACCCCCCATCAGCCTCGTGCCAAATTGTCCACAAGGTTCCAGAAGGTTGATGTTATTACTGCCCGTGTAGTCATTCGCCAGCTTCACAATCGTTTCAGCGAGGGATACCTCGCCGTGGTGGTAGGCAGACTTTTCAGCCACATAAGCAGCCAATTGTGCCACCTTCATCTCATCCTTGAGGTTCTTCTGGAAACAGGCGTACATCACCTTCCTTTGAGAGGGTTTCAAACCGTCAGCCACGTGAGCGATCGATCGCTTGAGGTCTGCGAGTGAAAAGTTCACAAGATCTTTGTGGATAAACTCCGAAATACCAAGCTGTTTGATGTTGCCGTATGGCAGCTCCAGTTCGGTGGGATCTTTGACGGTACTCTCGAGGAGCCAGGTCTTTCGCGCATCGGCTTTCTTTTTATCGAAGGCGAGGACCACCGATTCGTCGGTCATTTTATCCACGTCGAACTTCACAGTGAGCATCTCGATCGTCCGGAAGTACTCTCGAGCTTCGGCACTGGTGGACGTCCCAAGACCCTTGTAGTACTTGATTCGCCAACCAGGCTTTCCATTCCCATACCAGCTTCTGAACTTGGAGT
>MDSZ01262591.1_pt1 | contig 11806 bp, 10 predicted proteins | sample 811201 | NCBI WGS metagenome assembly MDSZ01 (sample SAMN05326647, study PRJNA326480) | marine metagenome | isolation source: seawater | place: Indian Ocean: North | collected 2010 | reverse complement strand
TCTGGTTCTGGTTGAGGTTCTGGTTCTGGTTCTGGTTCTGGTTCTATATAGCCATTATTAAGAAAAACACCTACATTTGGTATAAAACTACAAAAATCATTTACAAATTCTAATCCAGATGCATCGACTTTAATTGTGTTGATATTATCCTGTATAAGCAATGTTGACCATTCTGTACTATTCAAAGCATGTCCCACGGATGAATACAATATAATTTGATTATTATGAATTGATGATTTCCAATTAGGTGGAATAACAATATTATTTTGTACAATATTATCTTCAAAAATTAATTTTGTCGCACTTAAATTAAACGGCGAAGTATCTTCTATTTTATATTCCGTTACATTATCAATTTGTCTGATTGTTATGAATGTTGTAGACAGTTCTGACACTTCACCTATAATATATTTAGCAAGATATGATACACCCCCTACAAAATTGTTATTATGTATAGTATCATATATTGGATCAGGAGTGTTACCACTATTATCTACATCAAAATGGGATACTAAAAAAATCAAATCCCTAAAATCGACGTTACCATCATTATTGATGTCACCCACTAATCCCGATGCATCAAATACTACCATATATTATTAACAATTATTTTGTATTTTTCATATTGTTGGTGAATAAATCTTTGATCTTGTACTTTTGAACATTTAAATGCATTTTTTGTTCTAATGTGATTATAACAATTTTTATAAAATGTTTTATTTCTCAAATCTTATAAAGTTATACAAAGGATTGTCTACAATAAATTTAGGATTATTCTTAATTTTACATATATTAATTTCAGGATAAGGATCTTGTATATATGATTTCAAATCTATAAGGTGTAATTAAAATATTTGTAATTAAAATATTTGATAATTTAAGAGATAATGTATAAGTCAAATCCTTCTAAAAGTTCGTGGAAATATTTTTTTGGATTTAGAGTACCGAAAACTGGAGGTTCAAAGCAAACTGGGTCCGCTTCCGATTCCGATTCAATAGTTGATATTGTTGAATTCAAGAATGGATGGTATAACAATTCCGCCGGCGGCGATGCTAAAGATGACTACGAAGTTCTAAAAGAGTATATACAATTCAAACATGACAATCACAATAGTTGGTTGTTTGATATAGATACTATGCATGATACAATTAATCCTCATAAAATGCCAGTTGATTCTATTAATGATTTTCTAGTAAAAGGTGGTAATAAATATATAAATTTTAGTGAAAGTAAAAGTGTTGAAACAATTCAAAATAAAATAAAAACAGCAAAAATATTGAAAAGAAATGATATTGATATATTAGATGATAAATATACAATAGTAAAAGACTATGGTCCGGGTTCTCATTTACTGACTTTAGATTGCTTAATCGATTCTGCATCTACTCCAAGTATTAAGAAATTCTTGAAAAAGAAAGGAGATTTTTTTAATATTCAGGAAAGAGGTTCTTGTATAGACAAAAATACAACTGATGGACCAAAACCTAGAACTTTTGATTTAACACAATCATCAACAATAAGTTGTGTAGACAATAATTCTTCTATTAGTGGAGTAGATATTAGTTTGTATAAATATTTAAATGGTAAATATTCTGATTCCGGCTTTTTCCCAGATCCAGATGAAACTTCTAGTGAAGATAAGAACTTAATATTACTCAATTATATTTGGCAATTGAATCTATATTATTGTATTTCTAAATGTGTAGAGCCTAACAATTCATCTAAATATAGTAAAGCTTTATTAACATTGAATCGTCTTGCATTTACAGGATTTGAAAAAACTCCTGGGTCTTTTGTCCCAAAGTTTAGTTATAAACCTAATAATGGCGCTATTTCAGCTATTCAGAATGAATTCTTACAAAGATTAGTAAATAAGAATTATGTTGAAAAAGGTGAAGAAAATCATATCAAAAATAAAATCAGACAATTAAATGAAAAAAAACAATTTGTATTTAATATATCTCAGGCGGAAGTTGCCAAACATATTATCAACATTTTACAAAAACGCAATCTTAATGATAATAGTATGGCTTATAATGCAGCGAATATTATATCTAGAAATGATGGAGAAAATGTTAAAGATAAGGATAAAACAATCAAAGTATTAACGAATTATTATTTCAAATTTTTTGATGATTATAAAGATGATCCAACTTATGTTCAATATATCTTCATGCTTCGACTTTTAAAATTTATGGGTGACCGTTCTCATATTGTAATGGCAAAGTTAGTAGAGAAAGCCAGTGGAGAAGATGATGATATTCTATCTCCGATTTTATATACTGGTGAAAGACCTTTACAAGTATCTTCGATAAATGAAGGTTTAAATACGGTTATGCAGCACGTTAGTGTTCACAATAATTTTTCTGTTGCTGAACACCACGACTTTCTTTTTTGTAATTCTGGCTTAAAACCAAAAGAATTTAGTAAACTTGTATGTTCGAAAATAATTAGTGCATTTTGTTGGTATTATGTACAAACAAATGGGAATGAGCCATCAGATAATTATACAATTATTAATACAATAAGAAGTCCAAGTCATAGTATCAGTCTTAAAATTACTTTTAACAAGGATAACATAGTTTATATTGATTTTGATAATGAAAAAAGTCCTACAAGTTCAATTAAATTCTTTACAGAGGATAATCAAAAGAAAGCTTTAAGTAGATTAGAAACTGTTAAGTTTATTAAAGTTTTTGATAATAACAATTTCGCTTTTGTACAAAAGGGTGATGACTTAACTAGTCAAATTAGTATTGAAGGTAATGTACCCATTATTTTAACAAACTTTTTCAGAAGAGATATATATACTATTAATATTGACAATAACAAAAAATTATGGCAAGACTATAAAGTTATAAACAACATAGAATTTGGGAATATGTTTACAGAATTTTATGGCAATACTATAAAAAAATTAAGTGGAAAGAAGCATTTATTAGAGTTGCGGCGTTGGATATTTCAAATGCTATCAATTAATGATAAGAGACCTAAAGCTAATATTTCAATTGATGAAACCCAAAATAATCCTAAAGCAGCATTTTTTTATTTTTTATGTACATCAGAAGAATTTGGTCAAGGTCGTTCGACTTTATTAATTCTTAATACTTTAGAAAAAGCATTAAAACAATTAAAAACACTTTATGATAAGAAAACAAAAACTAATCTAAATCCATTGTTAAAACAAAAAGCGAAAAATGCATATGAAGATTTATGTTTTAAACTTTCAAGCATTAAACCCGTTGTCGATTTATTTCATGCTGTTAATCTAAAAGTTAATCTAGGAGACTCAGAAACAGAAACAGAAATAAAAGATAAAATTAAATGTCATATTGATGATGAACGCAATTTTAATGTTAGTGATGATAATTTGAATAACAAACTTGCTGTAAGTGATTATTTATTTAATACTGGGTTCAAAGACGATTTGAATACAATACCGAATAATGATAATTCGAGTATTATGACATTTAGAACAGAGACTGGTGAATGGAATAAATATTGCTGTAATCCCAAATTATTATCACGTAATGGTATTCTTGAAAGCAATACTAATTATATGACTAGAAATCCAATTTATGGAAGTGATAGTGATAAACAGAAAAATAATAATAATTGTGTTGTAAATCATGATTCCCGCTTAAATATTTATAATAAATTATTAGATATTCGAGAGCTTTTCTATACTAGTCAATTATTCAAAACTGATTCAGCAAAAGAAGAAATTGAAAATATACAAAAAGAGGCAATTATTGAAGAAGTATGTTTAGATACTATTGGAGATAATTCCGAATTAATACAAACACTTTTATCAGGTAGAACTTCATCGTCGAGTTCTGACGTATCGGCGGATAGCTCTGAATTTGTGTTGTCAAGCGATACAAAAACAAAAATAGATGTGAACTATAAAAATCTTTTTGATAAGATTTCAGAAAACTATGACTATTATAAATCAGATGACATCACTTCAGATGAAAGAAAAAATGATTTAATAGAATTGGGCAAACGTTTTTTTAGAAAAGGATATGAATTTTATAATTATTATACATCAGGCGCTGTCGAACCAATGGATGAGTCAACTGTGGGTGGTAATCTTAGTATGGTTGGTGGCGCATCGCTAGACCCATTAAAAGAAAGTGAATGGAGCGAAATTGAAAATCATTTCTTGTTTAATTGTATTGTTGAATATTTAATTAATATACATTTTGAAAAATATTTGGAAGATAATGGAAATTCCCCAACAATTACTAATAATTATTTTTCCGGTTTTAATTTTACAAATAGTAAATTTTCGAAAGGATTATATAATTCTAAAGAATATGTAGACAGTGCATTGCGTGCGCGGAGGATGAATGAGTCGTTGATGTTCATGGGCTCGCAGTTTGCAGAGAGCCGCGCTGCTGCTCGATATATTGATATAATTGATACAATTGATACAATTAATCCATATACACCAATACCAAAATTATCTGATTTAAATATGTATATTGATTTATTTAATAGCTCAATATATTCATTTCCTGTAACAAAAGACTTACACATTACAATTATTAATGCTGCTAAAGAACAAATACTCTCAATCGAAGACGACACCTCCCCTTCTCCTTTGAAAAAAGCAAGATCAGATAAGCCGCCAGAAACACCACAGCCGACAGAGGGTCCGCCGGCGGTGCCCGTCACTGACTCGCAGATGGACCTGCTCCCGCCGCCGGCCGTAGACCGCAGTGAGCTTCCGCAGGAGAAGCTCTTCGACTAGCAAACATAATAATCAAAAATGTGTACAAATATTTAATTTTATTAAATAATCAGAACTAATGAACAATTTTCATTTGGTTTTAATGTGTATTTTTGTATACGTAATATTGTATATACGTTATTATTTATTCAAATTTCCGCGTGACAATACAATTTATATTGAGGACGATCCTGTAAAAGAATTACGTAATGATGATAAGTTAACAATATATGAGAATTCTGTTGAATCTGAGTTTATTGGTAAAAATTTAAATGAATTGAGATTGAATAGATGTTTTTATGGTCGTGCTTTTCATTGCACTGCTCCCAAGGACATGCAAATTGAAATATATTTGCTTCCTCCTGAAGAAACGACATTTCTATATCCAAATACGCATTTGTTTAGATTGAATCAAACAAGTGAAATAAATGTATTGGAGCCTGATTTTAAAATTCATCCTTTATTCAAGAAATGTCAGTATGTAGATGTACCGTTAGTTGGTGGGCAATTTATTGTAATACCAAGGGGTTGGTGGTTTTACACAGATAGTCCTAAAAAGCTCTTAGAAATGCGTTTCTGATATTTTAAAAATTCTTAGAGTAAAATCTGTAAATGTATTACTAATGGTAACATTTTGTTTTGACAGTTTTGGAAAACTAAAGTTAATAATTTCAAGATTAGAAAAGATATCTAGCGAAGTGAGTTTATATTTACATCAAGAAAGTTGTAGGTTTATATGTGATAATATATGTTTGGAAAGTTTCAATGTGTGTGTAACTGATGGTGTTTTACCGGAAAATGGTATTTGTATAAAGATAAATTTCACAAATCTTCACAATATAACTAAAAACATTCCAGCTGTGAATAGGTGTTATCTACGATTAGAAAATAATTTTTTGTTTATAATAACTGATAGTATAAGAAAGAAGAAAAGTGTGCGTCAAAATTCCTGTAAAATAGCAATAAAGCGTGAAGAAATGTGCGAATACGACAAAAGATTTGATGTGATTAATAAACTGGATAATATTTATAGTTCAAACAATAAAATTTCTCTAAATATTCACAATATTATCTGGTGTTTAGAGCGAATGCATAATTGTTTTGATAAATTCGAATTTGATTTCAAAGAAGAAAAAATGATAATCAAAGGTTTTTGCAATGAATATAATGGTGAATCTGTAATAAAATACACTGATATGTATAACATAGGAGAGCACAATGTAGATGTAACTGGTGCGTCAATTCTTAAGAAATTCTGGTTATTGGAGTTAGCATCATCAAATTGTAAATGTTTTGTTGATCCGAAAAGTTTAGAAGTGTGTATAAGTTCTAAATCGGAAGATGAAAATATATTAATATTTCTAGATTAAAGATTATATTTAGATATATTATGAGCATGGCAAGTAAAAGCAATATAACAATAAGTCCAAAAATATGGGGTCCACCGCTATGGGATATTTTACATTATATAACATTTGTATACGAACCAAAGAATTCGGTACATGTAAATAGATTATTTACTTATCATTTACCAAATTTAATGCCGTGTAGAACTTGTAGAGAAAATTATAAGAAGCACATTGTTAAATATCCAATAAGACTTGAAAGTAGTGAAAGTCTTAGCAAATGGTTGGTAAGAATTCATAATGAAACAAATAAACGTTTGAATAAGAAGCAATTAAAATATATTGATGTTAGAAGGAAATATTTAGCCAGAGGATCAAAGGAAAGAGTAAATAAAAATTTCTTTAAATGGGCTCAAATAGTTCGTGAATACGTAGTACATGGTTCTCCTCGTATTCAAAGAAGTTATAGTATTTTAATGAATTATATTGTAACAAAGGTATAGATATAATAATAATTTATACTTTTTGAAAATACAATATATATTGATAGTGATAACCAATAGTACTTAGGTTTGTGGAATGTTTAAGAAGCAAATTGTGTTGACCCATTTTGTCTACAAATTTATTAATATCAATATTTTTAAGAGTATGTCTTTGTGTTCTGATAGTGGGTCTATTTTTTAAGTGAAATGCTTCATCAAAATATGCATTATTTTTTGTTAATGAAAAATTGGAGAAATAAATAAATTTTTTGAATGTAACTTTTGATTCTGTAATACGATTTTTAACATATTTTTGTGGATTGATTCCCAAAAATGGAGAAGCCGCATCTAATATAGGATCAAATTTTTCCAAATCTACAACATGTACAACAAACCATCCTTTTGGTTTTAGCCATTTTTTAATATTTTTGATAAATCTTTCGTTATAAATATAATAAAGAGTGAAATAGTAAGATGTTATATGAGAAAATGATGACCGCATGAAAAGATCATTATTTTGTATATCTTTTTTAATCAAACGAACATTTTGTGCTTCTTCGCCTAGTCTATTCTTTGTTTCAAGAAGCATTGCTTCTGATTTGTCGATACCATTTAATTGAAGTGTTTCAATATCTTCATTTGCTAGCCATTTGAGATGATCTGAGCCACCACAACCAATATCAAGAAGATTTGCAGCATTATAATCTGTAAGATCTGTTTGTTCAATAAGATCTTTAATTTCAAATTTAGTTCTATCTATAATTTGATCTGAAATCAATGTAGAATATACTGGTGCATAAAATGAATCATAAGGATTCTTGGCTTTTAATCTTTGAACTGGTTTTTGTTCATTGTTTTTGAAAGATTCGGCGTTATATGATAATCCTAAAAATTCAGCAATTGTTTTGCCAATAATTCTAGATATAGAGCATTTAACAATGTTTTGTTTACCGATAACACATGGTTTATTGCGATTGTGTACTGCTTTAACATATGTAATAGTGGTAGCAATTAAACAAATAATAATACTAAGTAAAACAAGCAATGTTTTAGCATTCATTAGTCTTTCTATTTATTTTTTTAAACAAGTTGTGAATATGATAAACTCTCAATATCATTCATATTATTTCCTTTTAAATTAGCATTAGGTGGAAGATCAAATGTAACTGGTCCTGTTGACGGACTATCATTTAATGATACAGATTCGCCGTCGACCGAGTTCAACAAATTTGTATTACTACTAATTTCAACTGTTTTGATTTCTTCTGCTGGTGTTGGTGCTGGTGTTGGTGCTGGTTGAACACATGTTGGTGCTGGCGCTGGTGGTGTTAAATCAGGTGTTAATGGCTGCGCTTGAGTTGATATGCTAGGATTAGCTGGTTGTAGTGTTTGTATATTATTTTGTTGAAGAACTGAACCAGAATCAGTTAAAGGTGTAGTATTACCAAGTGGTGGTGCAGATTCTACAGGTTCTATTGTAGATCCTCCTCCTGATAGTGGTGGTAATTGTTGCATTGGTAATGTTGTTTCCATTGCAGGCGATGTTTCGTTTGGTAATGGTGAGAAGTAAGTAGATGCTGGTAAATTATCCAAACTAAATGGCATTGGTTCGTCTAACATTGCAGATCCTCCTTTTTGTTTTTGTTTATCAATTTGATCTTCGTCCTCATCATTTACAGTATATTCACGCACATGTTCAACAAGCATATCTCTAACAGGTAACATATCATCAATGGTATCAATAATACTTTTCCCAATTTTATCTTCACAAATATTGGTGTTTTGTTGAAATTCGCAAGAATTTTTGGAGTCTTTAAATAAATATGCAAATTTCCACATATCACGACATGTGTTAATGAAAGCTTGGAAAATAAAATTTTCTATTGAAGGTAATTTAAGTTCAGATTTTTTTGTAGAATTATGATGTTGAATGACAGCTAGAATTTTAGTATGTATTATGAAAACAGCTTGTAAAAGTTCTTCAATATAGTCACATTTTGTTTGTGCAATGATATAACTATTAAACTGTTCAATTTTAACATCATCCCATTCAGGTACTTTTTCTAATTTGTCTTGAAAGTATATTAATACTTTATCATCTTCATGCATATCATTACATTGCTCTTTTACTTCTTTTAATATGCTGAAAATTTTTTCACAAAAGGGTGTTTTAAGTTTACGAACTAAACGTTGTGTATATTCTTTTTTGGCGTCTGTTAAACAAGCGGCATCAAATCGCTCCATTATAACTCGTGATTATATTTAATTTTATAAAATTACAACATATTACCGGATGCTATATATATGGAATTTTGTGTTTCAAATATCAAATCATATGATGAATTTTGATTTGATTCAACATTTGAATCAATTTTAAACATACCCAATAAAGGTGAAGTATATTCTTCTGGATTTTTATATAAAAATTTTTCTCCTTCGGTTCCGTTTCTAGCAATTTTACATTCTTTATTGTAACTAGCGACATAATAGTCTAAGCATATGGGTTTGTCAAGATCAATTGCCATTTTTGCAGCTTGCATTAAAGTTTTGGATAATGGTACTATTTGATTTGAATTAGAAGCAGCACTAATAGCCGACATTTTTAAAATTATAGTAAATATTTGTTCGAAAACATTGAACGCATTTAAGATTAATTGAAGAATAAAAAATTATAAATGTGTGCACTATATGAAACAAAAGGAAGTTTGTTATTAAATTCATTGTTAATATATTTTGAGAACAAAGTAAATATGGAATCTTTAGTTGAAATACTACAGGATCGATCCTTGGTGTCTTTGCGTATGATAGATTGGTTTGTAACTAAACATTCCCGAGTGAAACATTTACAATATGATGTAGACGGTAAACCTTTTGCAGTATATTCAAATTATAAATCTCAATTAAAAGCTTATTCAAAGAAACAAATGGATCCATTTTGTAGACGTGATCGAATTGTATTGAGGAAACATGGTTCTGAGTTAACGACAACAATAGGACAAATGAATTTTTTTAGATGGGCTATTGAAAATAGAATTTTGAAATATATATATGATCATTATGATGATTTGGAATTAGAAATGAAAAATGAGAATAAACAAAAAACAAATTTATCTAGAAAGAAGACTGGTTCAAATCAAAAGCGTTCATTTTCAAGAACAAATACGTCAATGATGGTAACTTTTGACTAATAATATAATTAGCTTTCAATAATTCTTTTGATATTTGCATAAATATCAAAAACATCTCTAATTTCTATAGAATGAAGATTTGGATATTTTTGACTAATAAATTCATAAATACTTTTCATTTTGTCTAAATGAACAAATGGTTGATTATTATTTGATTTCATATTGTTTTCTTTACAGGGTATTTCTTTTATATTTTTAAGTATACTTGATATATCTTGTTTTGGATTAGATTGTGTTACAAGGTCATTGTCACATATTGTTTTATATATGAGAATTAATGATGATATTAGTGTAAATATATTGATATCATTGTTTTGTGAAAATATATGTTTTCTAACAAAAGCATCTATGAGAATTTTAGATAAATCATCAACTTTACCTTTTGTTTCTTGATTCATATTCTACAAATTATCTATATTTAATAAAAAGTTCTTAATGTATTGTTTCACATTTTTTTTGAATTGTGGTATTGTTTTTGGATTTTGTTTATCTAATAATATCCATACTAAAATACTAAATATAAGTGACATATACAATGATACATGTAAATCTTTAGTAGATAAGAAACATATAGCAAAAACGACAAGCCATTTCATGATTTTATGAGAAAAAACTCCTTTTAATATAGTTTGAACATCACTAACAACATATGATGAACCCATATTGATTAAAAGAGTTAAAGTTGCATTAATCCAATTACTGTTAATAATTTCAATCATATTTGTATTAATATTTTAATTAAGAATTTGAGTATCCTTCAAGTATATCTAATGAGAATACTAGTTGATTACTAACATTAATGATGTTATTTTTTTGTTTAGTATTTAACATATAATTTTTAATATTATCGAAATGGGTATGTAATTCAACGATAACTTGTCCATTGATGTCTCTATTAATATTCTTAATTTGATGTTTATTTGAATTTAATATGTTTTCATGAATATTTGTAAAATCATTATATTCACTATTTGTAGTAGTATCATTAAAAACAGTAATATCAAAAAAATCTAGAGTTTTATTATTTTTTGACAAAGATATTAATAATTCTAAATCTTCGTCAATAAATATATTATTGTATTCGATTTCCATATTAAATGTTTGTGGATATGTATCGACAATTAGATTATCATTATTGAATTCTGAAATGGTTTGTTGTTGTTCAGAATAATCTGAATCAGATGGATATAGTTGTATATAATTTAATCCATTATTACCACCATTTGAAGCAATATACAAGTAGTTGTTACTAAATCGAACATTACAAGGATTTTCGATAGTTTCAATTGTTCTTAATAATGTGAGATTTGGGTTGCATTCAAACAAAAATATATTTTTACTAGAATAGCATACTACGAATAAAAGTTTTAGATTTTCTTGATACAATAGTTGTCTTGGCTCAATGAATAATTTAGATTTATAAACCGATTCAATAAAAGGGAATGTTTTGTCACGCAAATTAATTGTAATAAGTGAATTTTGACTTCTTGAAATAACAAATGCAAAGTTACCATGTTCAGTAACAACAATCTTGTAACTACCATCGAATCTTGAATCAGAAATATTACTTATAATTTTAAGATTCTTTGAATCAAGTATATAAAGATTGGTATTTGAAACAAGAAATATATAGTTATTGTAGACTTGAACACAATTGCTGGGTATATCTAATAATGTTTTATTTTGATGATTTCCAATAAAAACTTTAAAATTCTCTAAAGAACATATATACAAATTTAAATTTCCAGAACTATCATAATGATAGTCAAAGTCTAATGCACTATCCAAATCGTTAATATAATTATTAACAATCAGTCCACTAACATCGATAATATCTAATGAAGTGGATGTTAAACTATAAAATTGTCTAGTTTGTGAATTAAATTTAATATTTGAAATAAATTCAAATGAATCAATTGGTCCTATACTAATAGAAGCCCCCAATGGTTCTGGTTCTGGTTCTGGTTCTGGTTCTGGTTGTGGTTCTGGTTCTGGTTGTGGTTCTGGTTCTGGTTGTGGTTCTGGTTCTGGTTGTGGTTCTGGTTCTGGTTGTG
>MDSZ01237883.1_pt1 | contig 11806 bp, 14 predicted proteins | sample 811201 | NCBI WGS metagenome assembly MDSZ01 (sample SAMN05326647, study PRJNA326480) | marine metagenome | isolation source: seawater | place: Indian Ocean: North | collected 2010 | reverse complement strand
ATCTTCGCACCGTCTTCTGGCAACGTCTACACAATTGACGGAGCGATTTCTGATAGTACGAATCCGCTCACAAATGACCAAACGCTAAACCATGTTAGAAAAAGAATTTCTAAGATTTGTTTTAATAACACGACAGAACTTAACTCGACAATTTATTTCTGCCGCGTTAACCACAACGACTTCAACTACAGTTCCAATCCAACTTATTTGAGCAGCAGCAAGATTCGTGTAAAGACAACTCAGACAGATGCTCCAGTTTCGTATATCACAACTGTTGGTCTATATTCTTCAGACAACGAATTGCTTGGAGTTGCCAAGCTGTCCGAACCCCTTCGTAAAGACCCGACAAATGATATTACCCTGCGGGTGAGGCTTGACTACTAACAAAGGGGGGCTTCCTTATGCCTTTGTATAAGTTCAGCACGAATGATATTTTCAGAAACAGAGTAAAGACTCACCCCAGAACATCCTTCGTTATCAATAACGGGACAATTGTCTACAACAAGGAAATTCCTGCCACCGGTAAGTTGGATGTCTCAAACGCAAGAAAATTAAAGCATGTTCCGTCTGGGCATTTGAGTCTTTATGAATTGAATGTCGATAAGAATCAGACTGCACACACTTACGATGCTGCGACGGATACGGGAGTCACTGCGATGGCTTATCCGTTTATTACCAAGCAGGGTTCGCTAACAGGCTTCAAGACTGTTTCAACTTCCACGTTTCAGTCATTTTCTTATGGCGACATTATGTCGAGCAGTTATCCAATGTCGGCTTCTGTTGCCGTTGAACACCATTGGTCGCTTGGTGCAACACCCGATGCCTGTACACAACACAGAAGGCACATCAAGTCTCTGAGGAACACGTTTGAGCATTACACTTATATGTCGCCACATTATGCATGGGAGTCTTCTAACTCGTATGGCACATGGTCGAAGGCGACACAAGAGATGGCACTCGTAAGTGTTCCATCTATTTTTTACGGCTCATCAATTAAGAAAGGGTCAGTGAAATTAAAATTTTATATTACTGGTAGCTTGGTGGGTCAACTTGAAGATTCCACTCGTAAAGGAGAATTGATTCAGACACTTCCTGATGATGCAAACAAAGGAAAGGTTGCCGGAGTCGTATTATACAATGAGGGCATTCTGGCTCTAACTGGTAGCTGGGCACTGGACTCATCTTATAAAGATTATTTTAGGACTTGTCCAGATTGCATTACAGCCCATGCCGATGGCAGTGACGCCGATTCATTACCAGACCCCATAGCCCCTACATGGACGCTCTGGGGCTCTCAGGGCAATCCTGACGACGATACATGCAATCAGGTTCTGGATGACGGCGGCGGCTCACACTACCCAATTGACAAGGTTTCTGGACCTTACAGTGTTACCTTGTGTCCGTCTGCCTCATGGGGCGTGGAGATGCAGGGAACCAATTACGTTTCTGTGTTGACAATGCTTGCTCATGCCCCCAAGGGTGACCTCAATCACTCAAACAATCCCACGTTTGTTAAGTATGGGGAAGGGGAGCCTCCGTTGACTGATAAAACACGTTTTGCAGAAAAAGATGAAAAAGCACTTACCAATGTTGTAAAATCAGTGTATACTAACTTTAGTGAAAGTTTTCAAAAGACAACGTACATATCGAAAGTTGGCATTTATGACGAGGATAAGAATTTGATTGCAATTGCAAAAGTCGCTACACCTGTCAAGAAGACAGAAGAGCGCGAGTATACATTTAAAATTAAACTGGATTTTTAATGATTCTTGGATTAGATATTTCCACCTCCATCACGGGAGCAACCGTGCTGGACGGTGAGGGCAATATTGTATATTGCGAGGCTTGGGATACGAGAAATAAAAATCATTTCTCCACCCTGTATCACAAAGCAGATTTTGTAAAAAATAAATTAAAAGAGCTTGACAACCGGTTCGATATAGGTTATATTTATATTGAGCAATCGTTACAAAGTTTTAGGAGTGGCTTTTCATCTGCAAAAACACTTTCAACACTATCAAGATTTAACGGTATTGTGTCGTGGACTTGCTGGCAACTGTTCGGGGTGGAGCCTCAAATGCTTTCCGCTGCCTCAGCCAGAAAGACCGTCGGTGTATCAATCAAAAGGGGTGATAATGCAAAAGAAAAAGTTTTGAATTTTTTACTTGACAACGAGCCAAAATTTGTTATAATGTATACAAAGCATGGAAATCCTAAGCCCGAATCTTATGACAGGGCAGACAGTATTATAATCGCAAGAGCGGGGTATGAGTGTATAAAGAAAAGCTTGCCATCCTAACAGATGCCTTTGGCACCAGTTATCGTTCTGGTGATGAACACTTGTTTTTCTGTCCAAAATGCAATCACCATAAAAAGAAGATGTCGGTGAACATTGTCAAGGACAAATTTAAGTGCTGGGTTTGTGACTATCACGGCTCTTCAATTAGAAGGCTTGTACGCAGATATGGAAACTATTCACACCAGTCCGAGTGGTCAAAGTTTCAGCCAGACATTGAAATCAGTCGTTTTGAGGAATTGTTTTTTGGTGTGGGCAAGGAAGAAGAAGAACAGCTTCTGCCCCTACCGCCAGAATATCGCCCCCTCGCATCAGCCTCGTTATCGCTCGCAGCAAAGCCAGCGTTGCGTTACTTGGCACGAAGAGGGGTGACCAAAGATGACATATTGCGCTGGAAGATTGGGTATTGTGCTACGGGTGAGTACGCAGGTCGTGTTGTTGTTCCGTCGTTCAATGCTGATGGTCGCGTGAATTATTTTGTTGGACGCTCATATGATAACAATTGGAAAAGATACATGAATCCTCCAATCGGGCGTAACCTTGTGTTCAATGAACTGTATGTCGATTGGCAGAGTGACCTTTCGATTGTAGAAGGTGTCTTTGATGCCGTCGTTGCCGGTAATGCCGTTCCCATCTTGGGTTCGTCGCTTAGGGAGGATTCCAGACTTATTAAAAATGTAGTAGAGAATGACACGCCGGTCTACATTGCTTTAGACCCAGACGCCGAGAAAAAAGCACTGAGATTAATTAAAAAACTGTTGACATTTGACATTGAGTTGTATAAGGTAGATATAAATCCATACTCTGATGTCGGTGAAATGTCAAAAGAGGAATACCAAAAGCGAAAGGATTCCGCCGTTTTGATGACGAATGATTCTTTTCTCGTCAAAGCAATTGCATCTATTTAGGGGAGAACCATGAAGTTCGCACACATCGCGGATACACACATCCGCAATCTAAAGTTTCATTATGAATATCGAAAGGTCTTTGAGAGATTGTACGAAATCCTCAATGAGCAAGAGGTGGATTACATCGTCCACTGTGGTGATATCGCACACACTAAAACACAGATATCGCCTGAGTTTGTTGAAATGGCAGCAGACTTCTTTACTAACTTGGCAAGTATTGCACCGACATATATTATTCTTGGTAACCACGATGGTAATCTCAAGAATAGTAGTCGTCAGGATGCATTGACGCCAATTATTGATGCGCTGAACTTACAAAACCTGCATCTGCTCAAGGGCGCGGGCGAGACCGTTATTGATAGCAAACACTGTTTGAATGTGTTGAGTGTGTTTGATGAAGATAACTGGGTCAAGCCGACCGATAATAATAAAATTAATATTGCCCTATACCACGGTTCAGTTTCGGGAGTTACTACAGATACCGGCTGGGTCATGGAACACGGCGAGCACCCTATTGAAATTTTTGAGGGTCACGATTTTGCTTTCCTTGGTGATATCCATAAGACAAATCAAATTCTTGACACCGAAGGTCGTGTTCGATACTGTGGCTCAACTGTACAGCAGAACCATGGTGAGACCAATGACAAGGGGTTTCTGATTTGGGACATTCAGAGCAAGGATGACTTTACTGTTGAGCATCATGTGTTGGAGAACCCAAAACCGTTTGTCACCATCAACTTGACACCCAAAGGCAGAATCCCGAAGGGCACTGAAGTTAAGGAGGGGGCACGGGTTCGATTGGTAGCTAACCACAGCATACCTCTTGACCGTTTGAAGCGGGCTGTAGACGTTGCTAAAAAGCGGTTCAAGCCCGAGTCTATCACATTCCTTAACAGGGTTGCTGGTGACCGTGGCAGTGTTGATGTGGACGGAGACTTTATGACGGAGAACTTGCGCGACCTCGCCGTGCAAGAAGATTTAATTAAAGAGTATCTGAGCGATTATGAAATTGAAGATGATGTTCTGGAGAAGGTCTATAACATCAATCGCCGCTATAATAAGATTGTTGAGTCGGAAGAGGAAGTCCAGCGTAATGTTCGATGGAATCTCAAGTCGCTGGAGTTTGACAATTTGTTTAATTATGGCGAAGGTAACAAGGTGAGGTTTGAAAATCTCGACGGCATCGTTGGAATTTTTGGCAAGAACTTCTCTGGGAAATCAAGCATAATTGACAGCTTGCTGTGGGTACTCTTTAACTCGACATCGAAGCGCAACAGAAAGAGCCTTGATATTATTAATCAGAATCGAGAGTATGGTCGGGGCAAGGTCGTGATTGAGATTGCAGGTAAGCATTTTGTTGTCGAAAGAAAGGCTGAAAAATATGTCAAGAAACTGAAGGGCGAAGAGTCGGTCGAAGCTAAGACTACATTGGATTTCTGGGTTGAGGACACGGTTACGGGCGAGACTTTATCGTTGAACGGTGAAACTCGCAACAACACAGACAAGAACATTAGAAAGTATTTTGGAACCCTTGAGGATTTTCTGATGACATCTATGTCATCGCAATTGGAGTCGTTGACATTTATTGGCGAGGGCTCCACAAAGAGAAAAGAAATACTTGCGAAGTTCTTGGACTTGGAGTTCTTTGAGCAGAAGTACAAACTCTGCAAGGATGCCGCTTCGGATATGAAGGGTGCGATTAAGCGATTGGAAGAAATTGATTTTGACGAAGGTATTGCAACATTTTCGGAGGACTTGGAAGGCAATGTCAAGGAGACTGCTTTGCAGCAAGCAGTTTGTGAGAGCCTACAGCGAGAGGTAGCGGCGATGACGGGAGAACGTCAAACTCTAAATTCTACCATCGAAAATATTCCCGCCAAGGTTATTAATATCGCAGATGTGCGAGCCCGACTATCCACGGTTAAGGAAGAAATTACGGAAAATGTTGACCGCAATTATGTACTGGGTAAGAATCTTAAAACAAACATCGAAACCTTGACGAAGATTGAGAGCTTTGAAAAACAATTTGATGCCGATTCATATCAGGGTAAGCTAAAGATGATTGGCGAATCTCGCAAGGAATTGGATGAGCTTGACCGACTGATAACTCAAGCAGAGGCAAAGAAAAAAGTACAAGCTAAGAAGGTTGAGTTGCTGAATCAGGTTCCGTGCGGCAAGGAATTCAGCCACTGCCAGTTCATCCGCGATGCCTATACTGCCTTGCAAAACCTTGGTGTCACCCAAGAAGAGCTTATCAGCCTTCAGCAGAAGAGGGAAGATGAGACGGGTGCCCTCAGTGAGTTAGAACCTGACAAGGTGGAGACTCATTTAGAAAAGTATCAGCAGGTTTTAGAGAAAAGGTCAGCCATCATCGCTGAAAATGCACAATTTGAAGTTGAAAATGCGAAAAACAAGACGAAGATTATCAAATTAAAGGCAGAAGCACAGAAATTAAATGAAGATATCGTATTTTATGAGGAAAACAAAGAAGCAATTGAGAATTTGGAGTCGCTGATTGAGAAAAGTGCATCACTCGGGGCTTCAATTGACTCAAAGAACGAAGAAATTGAGCAATGCCAGTCCCGTGTACACGAATTATACCGCTCTCATGGGTTCTTGCAGCAAAAATTGGAGAATTTGTCAGCCCAACAGCAGGAATTGAAGGAATTGGGCGAGCAATATGCAGCCAGTGACCTTTTCATGTCGTGTATGCACTCAAATGGCATCTCTTTGGACGTTATCAAGCGAGAATTGCCCAGAATCAACGAAGAAATTGCAAAAGTGCTTGCAAATGTCGTAGATTTTGAAGTTTTCATGGAAAATGACGAAAAAAGGCTTGACATCTTGATTAAGCACCCCAAATTTGACCCAAGACCGCTGGAAATGGGCTCTGGCGCAGAAAAGACGATAGCTGCGATGGCAATTCGCCTTGCTTTGCTTAATGTTTCTTCTATGCCGAAGGGAGACATCTTTATTCTGGACGAACCGGGCACTGCTTTGGATGAAGAAAACATGGAGGGCTTTATTCGTATCCTTGATGTTGTCAAGTCTCACTATAAGACGGTTCTGCTGATTTCACACTTAGATAGCTTGAAAGATTGCGTGGATACGCAGGTTTCCATTGATAAGAAATCAAAGATGGCATATGTGAATCAGTAGTTTTACTGTACAGTGAACTATTTATAGTGACACATCATAGGAGGTATAATATGATGACAGCAGTAAAAGCGTTTGCTGATAAGCATGTAGAGAGATTTATTTCTCGTAAGTTCTTGGCGTGGTTGACAGCCACAGGTTTATGTGGGTATGGTGTAGTTAGTAGCAGCGACTGGGTTGCAGTGACTCTCGCTTACATTGGAACACAGGCATTGGTCGATATGGCACTTGCTTGGAAACACGGACCAAAGGGATAAAATAATTTTGTTAACTTGGGTTGCAGTTAAAGAGTTTTCTAAGAAGGCTTGGAAGTTTGTCGTTGACCAGTGGCTATTTTTTGTAGCCGGTGTCATCGGCATTCTTGGTTATATTATTGGCTCGCGAGGAAGCGGAAAGGAGGTGCTCGACCTTCGTAAGAAGGCTGAAGAGGAAGAGCGTTCCGCACGGCAAGACGCCCAGCGTAGAACGGAAGAGGCGTTAAGAATTCTTGATGAGCGAATGAGTGAACTGAATGAGGAGCAGCGTCAAGCGGTCGGCGAACTTATGAAGCGGAACTCGGAAGAACTGGAACAGAAAATTATTGAGAACAGAGAAAAGCCTCTCGACAAAGTGGTTGGGGAACTGGCATCTAAATATGGTCTCAGTAAAGTGGAATAGAGGAGAGAGGTCATGAAAACATTATTTTCGTTATTGACAGCAATGTCCATATTGCTTTACGCTCCATCAGTCTCTGCTGATGACACAGCAGAAGTCCCACCGCCCGATATGCCAGAAGAGCTAAGTCTTAATTTAGATTTGAGGGTGACAGACTTGACACAAGGAGACTCAGCCCCATTTACTGGCATCTTGTTGACAACAGATGCGATGACCAAAATTCAATATGACCATGCACTGCAAATGGCGTTGTTAAGAAGTAACCATAGTTTTGATTTGCAGCGTGTTCAGTTACGGTTGGATACCGAGACAGCTTTGCGCCTGTCTGAAAAAAAATTGCATGATGAGTTGTTTGCCTCGCAACTCCGGCGTATTGAATCTTTAGAAGAGATTGCAATGAACAAGCGACCCGATTGGGTAATGCCTGTTGCAATTTTAACTTCTTTTGTTGTGGGAGCAGGCGTCACCGTTGGCATCACATATGCGGTGAACCAATGAGTGAAAAAAAGAATTGGGACAAGATTGCAAAGATAGAAAAGTCTATTAAGGACAAATACGGGGAAGAAACGATTCGCCACCCCAAAGATGACTGGTCGGACGATGCGGAAGCCGAACATATCGAACAATTAAAACTCTTTGCAAAGAAAGAGCAGGTCTGGCGCACCAAGACCGAAAAGGTAGAGCAACAAGAAGGCGTTTTTGTTTCCAAGAAACTACTTAACACTGAAGACGGTGCCGCTAGAGTTTGTCCTGTGTGCAAAAAATATTCTTTCGACCCGAAAGACGATTTGTATATGATTAAATTTGAGTGCTGCTGGTCTTGCTATATTGACTACGTTGAAGGTAGAGAGGAGAAATGGAATGAAGGCTGGCGACCACAAGATTAATATTTCTGAAAAGCAATATCAGCAAATCGTAAAAGAAGAATTTGTTGCAATGATAAAAGAGCAGTATGGCGAAGATGTGCTGCAAGAAGGATTCTGGGACAAGCTCAAGGGCGGCGGAAAGAAAATTATGAAGTCATACATTAATGTCTTCAAAGCTTACGGAGAAGTTATCGAAGATGTTCTTGGTTTGAATGCTGATGACCCTAAAGCCCCTGATGTGCCCGAGCCTAAAGAGCTTGCCCAAGACCTTGCGTCTGGGGATGCCAAAGAGGCTGCCGCAGGTGTAGAAGATATGGAAGCGGGGCTTGAAAAGGTACAGGCGAAAACTAATGACCCCGAGGTCGAAAAAAAGATTCAAGCAATCTTGAAGCAGGTCGGCGGCGTTGAAAATGCGCTCGGCGGCGGCGGACAAGCTGGCGGTCCTACCGAAGATTCCGAATCGCTCTTGAATCTACTCGACAACGTAATGGATGAATGGGAAGATATCGCCGACAACACTCAAGATGCAAACTTGAAGAAGTCGATGGACTACATTGAAAAGATTGCCCTCGCCGAGCTTCGCAAGCGGCGAGGTCGCGCAAGACTTAAACAAATTCGGGAGAATAGAAAAAATGGCTAAAGAAATGACTGTACTTGATATCGTAAGAGGTATTTCACAGGTGATGGGCAATGTACATGATGGTGCCCTCGATGAAGAAGGTAATCCACTAAAGATTGGTTTGCGCCGAGAAGAAGAGGTTGGCATTCGCGACCCTCGCGTCATGGATGGCTTTAAGGTCGCTATGGTTGGTAATCAGTTGCAAGTAAAATATCACAGTGAAGTTACCATGGAAGAAGCCCACGACAAAGGGTTCGATTCAGACCAAGGTCAAATGATTGAGGACATTGTTTCGTTCTTGAAGAAGCAGTATCGCAAGGTCACTGGCTCTTCTCTAAACTTAAAGAAACAAGGAAAGCATCAGTCTGTTGTACAGTCTGTTGGTGCTCATCGCTCTTGGGTTCAGACCAGTTGTAGTTACGAAGTTGGAAACCTCAAAGAGGTTGAGCCCGCCCTACAAGGCTCCAGTGAAGATAGGCTTGATAAGTCTATCCGAAAGTGGCTCGACCAAGGAAGAAAGGGTAAGGCTAAAAACGACAAGCGTCCTGCCGTGAAGGAGGACAAGTGATGAGGATAAAGCACAAGAAGTTTATTGACCCTCGTTATTTTATGGATGAAAAGCGTGAAAAAATTCAAGAGGTGGAAATCGGAGGCGGCGACCAAACTATTCAAGGGTTGGAGCCGCAGTTTGCCGGAGATTTAGAGACCGTTGCAGCGGCAAGCGAAGAAATCGAAAGAATTCTCAATCAATTGTATGATAGTGGTGTTGACAACGACGGCTTAAAGGCTTTACTCCAGAACATTATCAAAGATATTGATAGCGGCTTTGTGGGAGAACCGACATGAAAGTAACTAAAACAAGATTAAAGCAAATTATTGCAGAAGAGATGAGTAAGCTCAAGGAACTCGGACCCGAAACAGGTCATGCAGAGGGCACAGGCGCAGCAGGTGTTGTTCGTCAGGTTGCTGATGACTTGGAAGAGGTCGCAGGGGTTATGAGCGAGGCACCTTCAACTACAACAGCCTCAGAATTTGCAGGATATATTCAATCCAAGGCTCAAGAGCTTGCACAGGCGGCAGATGAGTTGGGAGTGGATGGTCCTCGACCAGTAGCTGAAGGCGATGAGTATTCCAGAACAATCACCCAGATTGAAAAGATTGGAGATGAAGTTGCTCACATGGCTGGCATGGTCACCGACCAAGCCGTTCTTGAGCGACTTGCCATGGTGGAAGACATGATTACCGGGCTTCTCGCAAAAATGCAAGGCGTCGAGCCTGCCCCACAGTAGGAGTATAACATATGGCAACAAAAGTTACAGTTGGAAAGCTTCAGGTTAGTGTCACAGAATCAGTGACAGTTAACGGCGTCGAACACACTTATAATAGTGTGCGTTCGGTTGCTGGAATTAATAATGTTGCTCACCGCATTGTGAGAACCGATGCCAGCGGTACTGAGTTGACGCTTTTAAGTTTTCACGCATCCGCATCGGCTGGGCATCTTTCGGGTGCTGGAGGTCAGTTTATTGATGGGCAGGCAAAGTATATTCGTATTACAAATTTAGACGACACAAACTTGCTACGTTTGGTTGTAAGGTCAACCAGCAAGTGTGCTTCTTTCCAACTCGCAGCCGGTGAAACGATTGTCTTCAATAACGGAAAGGTTGAGGGACGGGCAGATACTACAATTAGTCAGATTGCATATACTGATATTGATGCCATCGGTGTTATCGGAAAGAACGCAGCAGACAGCGCGAATGCAGCCGTCGATGTAGAATATTTTGTGGCGGCTATCCAGTCGTAAGGAGAGAGAAAATGAGAAGAAGAATTAAAAAGTTTATTGACCCACGCTATTTTTTGGAAGAGACAGCCCGCCGAGACAAGGATGGTTATTCTCTTAAAGAATATATCCCCGGTATGGATGATGGCGGCGGCAGTACATTCGCTGGTGAAAATAAAAAAGGCGACCATCCGCTGTTTAAGGGAATGTACTGGGGCAATGGCGTTATGGCTCACTGGTTCAAAGACCTCCCCGGTATTCTGGAACTGGTGCAGCAAAACCGTGGACAGTCTGAGGTTTTAGATGTGGCAGCGCGAATTGCTGAAGGCGACTCAGAGTTGCCCCCTTACTATCCATTTAAATTCGATACGATGGTGCTCCGCGAACTTGAGAAAGTGGGATTAGATTCAGTAGATGCGAAGGAACGCAGCAACTTTTTGATGCGAATGGATTCAAACGACTTTGAATACAACCCACCCGGCTGGTAAACGAAAAGAAGAAGCAGAGAGATGAATGTCTTATCCACTATCAAAACAGCAAATATTGAAAGAAATCGTGCAATGCGGTAAAGACCCAGTTTATTTTCTTAACAACTACGCAAAAATCTCTCACCCAATGCATGGGCTGATTCCTTTTAGAACATACAACTTTCAAGATGACTTGTTGAACGACTTCAATGACCATCGTTTCAACGTAATTTTAAAAGCCCGTCAGCTTGGCATCTCTACCATCACAGCGGGTTATGTTGTTTGGATGATGTTGTTTCACCGGGACAAGAATGTTTTGGTCATGGCAACAAAGTTCGGTACAGCAGCAAACCTTGTAAAGAAAGTAAAAAATATTATGCGCCACTTACCCAAGTGGATTAAGATAGCAAATATTTCTGTTGACAACCGCACCTCGTTTGAGCTATCTAATGGTTCTCAAATTAAAGCGTCATCGACTTCCTCAGACGCTGGTCGTTCTGAAGCACTGTCGCTCCTCGTCATTGACGAGGCAGCCCACGTCGAGGGTCTTGATGAGTTGTGGACTGGTTTGTATCCCACGCTGTCAACTGGTGGACGCTGCATTGCTCTATCGACACCAAATGGCGTTGGAAACTGGTTTCATCAAACATACGTTGGGGCAGAAGAGCAAACAAATGATTTTTATCCAACCAAGTTGCCATGGGATGTCCACCCAGACAGAGATTATGCTTGGTTTGAAAATGAAACAAAGAACATGTCCAGAAGGCAAATCGCTCAGGAGCTTGAGTGTAACTTCAATATGTCGGGCGAGACAGTGATTCATTCAGATGACATTTTAAAAATTGAAAATGCGGTTGAATCGCCACACCATCGTGCAGGCTTTGATAGAAACCTTTGGTTATGGGAAGAATTTAATCCAGAACATTCTTATCTGCTGGTGGCTGATGTGGCAAGAGGCGATGGTAGGGATTACTCGGCATTTCACGTTATCAATATCACAGAGATGCGACAAGTAGCAGAATACCAAGGTAAGGTTGAGTTAGATATGTATGCAATGTTTCTT
>MDSZ01006464.1_pt1 | contig 11806 bp, 9 predicted proteins | sample 811201 | NCBI WGS metagenome assembly MDSZ01 (sample SAMN05326647, study PRJNA326480) | marine metagenome | isolation source: seawater | place: Indian Ocean: North | collected 2010 | reverse complement strand
TTTAAATTCAATTTGTTTTGGTTTTGTAATCAAGATTATAACTCAATATAGCAAAAGTTTTTGTTAAATTGCAGAGTCCAAAACGTGTAATTTATCTTCCAATGGCAACTCGAAGATCCTTTTTAAAACAATCTATTATTGCTTCACCAATTCCATTTGTTACAACCAAAACTAATATCTTCTCGATATTAAATAAAAACCTAGCTAAAGAAGTTAAAATTGGTGTTATAGGGACTGGATCTAGGGGACAAGGTTTAATACGCTTGATTAGTAAAATTGACGGGATGAAATTAGTTGCAATATGCGACACACTAACCTTTAGACTTGATCAGGCAAGTAAGATTGCTCCAAATGCAAAAAGATATGATAATCATAAAAATTTGCTTACTCATAAAGACTTGGATGCAGTTATTATAAGTACACCTCTTAATACTCATGCCTCTATAGCCTTAGACTCAATTGACGCATCTCTTCATATATATTGTGAAAAAACATTGGTTAAAGGGGAGGATGATATTTTTAAATTAGTCAGAGCTGTTCAAAAAAATGACAAAATAATTTTTCAAACAGGTCACCAATATCATAGTTCAAGACTCTATTCACATATAGTTAAAATGATTCAATCAGGGGAAATCGGAAAGGTTACAGCCATCCAAGCACAATGGAATAGGAATGGAAATTGGAGAAGACCCGTAGCAGATCCTAAGCTGGAGCGTCAAATAAATTGGCGTATGTATAGAGAATATTCCTATGGCCTTTTAGCCGAATTAAGCTCACATCAAATAGATTTTTGCAATTGGGTTTTAAAAAATAATCCAAATAAAGTTGCTGGTTTTGGTGGTATTGATTATTGGAAAGATGGAAGAGAAACTTATGATAATATTCATTTAGTTTATACTTATTCAGGAGGAGTAAAGGCTACTTTTACTTGTTTAACTTCAAATGCTAAAGATGATTATCAAATCAAGGTTATGGGAGATAAAGCAACTATAATTATTGATTATCAGAAGGCTTGGAAATACCCAGAAGGGAAGTTTGGTAAAAAGATGGGTGATGTTGACGGTGTTTCAGGGGCTACTTCGAGTTGGATAGAGGGCAAGGGGAATACTATTAAACTTGATCATAAAGAGCCAACTCATCAAGCTCTTGAAGATTTTAGATATTCAATAATCAATAACAAAACACCAATGTCAAATGTTAAAAGTGGAGCAGCTGTTGCATTTGCTGTAGACATGGGGATACGTGCAATGGATACTGAACAAGTAGTTTCTTGGGATCCAAAATATAATATATAATATGATATGTTTGAATTAAAGGATAAGGTAATTGTTTTAACTGGTGCTACTGGTGTATTAGGTAGTGAAGTGGCATTAAGTTTAGCAAAAGCCAATGCAAAGTTGATAATTTTGGGAAGAAATCAAGAATTACTAGATAAATTAAAGAAAAAATTAGTTCACTTAACTTATGTAGAAGATCATATTGTAAATGTTTTAGACCGGAATGAATTAGTGAAAGTTCGAACCTCCATAATGCAAACTCTGGGTAAAATTGATTCTTTAATTAATGCAGTAGGAGGAAATCTTCCTGGAGCTGTTATTCCTGATCATAAAACCATATTTGATCTTTCAGAAACTGATTTTGATGAGGTTTTTGAAATGAATCTAAAAGGAACTATTTTACCTTCAATAGTTTTTGGCGAGATAATAGCAAAACAAGGAAAAGGAAGTATTGTAAATTATTCTTCAATGACTGTAGACAGAGTTATGACAAGAGTTGTTGGTTACTCTTCGGCTAAAGCTGCAATGGAAAATTTTACACGATGGATGGCTGTAGAGATGGCTTTAAAATTTGGAGAAGGAATTAGAGTAAACGCTATTGCCCCAGGGTTTTTTATTGGAAAGCAAAATAAAAAGTTATTATTAAATAAGGATGGAAGTTTGACTGATCGAGGAAAAAAAATCATTCAAAATACACCTATGAAACGTTTTGGCAAGCCTGAAGAATTAAATGGTGTAATACATTTTTTGTGCAGTGATAGTTCTAAATTTATAACTGGTGCTGTTTTACCAGTTGATGGGGGTTTTAGTGCATTCAGTGGAGTTTAAAAATTTATATAAATATATTTTCTGTAAATAAAATAGTTTTAGGATTATTTTTTGTTCAAAATTTATTGAAATCAATATGAAATATACAGGGTTAGACATCAATAATATGTAATTAATTATACCTAATATTTTAAAAGTAACTAATGTCAAAAAAAGTTAAAAATTTTGATTTAATATGTTTAGGAAGGCTAGCAGTTGACTTCTACGGTAATCAAATTGGCTCAAGGCTGGAAGACATGAGTAGTTTTTCTAAATACCTTGGAGGATCTTCAGCAAATGTAGCCTACGGAGCAGCTAGGCAAGGATTAAAAACATCTATGTTAGCTAGAGTTGGTAATGAACACATGGGTCGTTTTCTAAAGGAAGAATTAGAGAGAGTGGGTGTAGATACAAGCAATATTATTTCTGATCCAACTCGATTAACGGCACTTGTGATTTTGGGAATAAAAGATAGAGAGACTTTTCCACTTATTTTCTATAGAGACAATTGTGCCGATATGGCACTAATTAAAGATGATATTAATGAAGATTATATATCTTCCTCAAAAGCACTGGCTATCACAGGCACACATCTTTCACACAAACACACAAGAGAAGCTGTATTAACCGCTCTTTCTTTTGCCACTAAACATCGTTTGAAAAGAATATTGGATATTGATTTTAGACCAGTTTTGTGGGGTCTTACTGACCTGGGCGATGGTGAAACTAGATTTATAGCATCTAAACATGTAACCTCAGAATTACAAGAGGTTCTTAATCACTTTGATCTTATTGTAGGTACTGAGGAAGAGTTTCATATAGCTGGAGGAAATACAGACACATTAAAAGCTTTGAAAAATGTAAGAAAATTTTCAAATGCTATTTTGGTATGTAAAAGAGGAGCACTAGGTTGTTCAGTTTATGAAGATGAAATACCGAGTCATCTAGACGAAGGTTTAACAATTTCGGGGGTTAGGGTAGAAGTTTTAAATGTATTGGGAGCTGGAGATGCATTTATGTCAGGATTTCTAAGGGGATATTTGAGTGGTGAAAGTTTAGAGAAATGTTGTAAATATGCTAATGCTTGTGGTGCTTTAGTAGTTTCAAGACATGGTTGTGCTCCAGCTATGCCAACTCGTGAGGAGTTAGATTATTATTTGTCTGAGGAAAAGAATATTCCTAGACCTGATAAAGACGAGCATTTAAATCATTTACACAGAGTAACAACTAGATCTAAAAATTGGGAGGAATTATTCTTGCTTGCTTTTGACCATAGATCACAATTTATAGAAATGGCAATTGAATCAAATAGTTCATTAAATAGATTGGCAGATCTAAAACAACTAATATTAAAAGCATTTATTGAAGTAACTGAAGAAGATTTTTTAAAAGGGAAGACAGGAGTATTCATTGATCAAACATTTGGACAAAATGAGCTAAATAATGTTACTGGCCAAGGATTTTGGATTGCTAGACCCATAGAGTTACCTGGCTCAAAGCCATTAAGATTAGAGCATGGTAATATAGGAACCCAGTTGTTGAGCTGGCCAATTGAACAAGTTGTTAAATGTTTAGTATTCTATGATCCTGATGATACTGACATGCTTAGAATACAACAAGAGGATCTTATAAAAGAAGTCTATGAAGCTTGCTTAAAAACTGGACATGAAATTTTATTAGAATTAATAATCCCAAATGCACCTAATTTAGAAACAAATAAGTATTTACGTTCTATTCAGAGAATTTACAACATTGGTATAAAACCTGATTGGTGGAAACTGCCTCCGTTTTCGAATAATAATTGGAAATTACTTGATAATCTTATTGAACAAAATGATCCATATTGTAGAGGAGTTGTAATTTTAGGCTTAGGTGCAGATAATCAAAAACTAAATATCGGATTTAAAGAAGCGTCAACTTCAAAATATGTCAAAGGATTTGCAGTAGGCAGAACCATTTTTGCAAAGCCTTCTAATAAATGGTTAAATAAGGATATAGATGATCATACTTTAATTAAAAAAGTAAAAGAAAACTACAGAGAGATTATTCAAATGTGGAATAAACGATAAAAATTATTATAATAAAAATTAGAAATGAGTAATAAAAAAGTTATTAAACTAACAGCAGCACAAGCGTTAATTCGCTTTATGATTGCACAAAAAGTAAAAATAAATGATGAGATAAAACCCTTATTTCCAGGAGTTTGGGCAATATTTGGTCATGGAAATGTTGCTGGGATCGGTGAGGCTTTATTTCAACATCAAGAAGCGCTTCCAACTTTTAGAGGTCAAAATGAACAATCTATGGCACATGCTGCCATTGCATTTTCAAAAACTTTAAATAGACAACAAATTATGGCTTGTACCTCCTCTGCTGGTCCAGGCTCAACCAATATTGTCACTGCTGCTGCACTAGCTCACATAAATAGAATACCATTATTACTCTTACCAGGGGATACTTTTGCTACACGAATACCTGATCCCGTACTTCAGCAATTAGAAGATGAAACTGATCAGACCCTAACAACAAATGACTGTTTTAAACCTGTAAGTCGATTTTTTGATAGAATTATGCGTCCAGAACAATTATTAACATCTTTACCCCAGGCAATTAGGGTATTGACAGATCCTGTTGATACTGGAACTGTAACAATTGCACTCCCCCAAGATGTTCAAACAATGTCTTGGAATTATCCAGAACGATTCTTCGAAGAAAAAATTCATTTTTTAAGAAGACAACATGCTGATGAAAATCAACTCAAGAGTGCAGTTCAAATGATACTCAAAGCAAAAAAACCAGTAATAATTGCCGGTGGAGGTATTCATTATTCGTTAGCAACTAAGGAGCTTAAGGATTTTGCAAATAATTTAATGATTCCAATCGGCGAAACTCAATCAGGTAAGGGTGCTATACCTTGGGAGCATCCTATGAATGTTGGCTCAGTTGGAGTTACAGGAGGTTCTGCTTGTAATAAACTATTAAATGAAGCTGATTTAATTATTGCTATAGGCACTAGACTTGGAGATTTTACAACTGGCTCTCGGACATTATTTAATTCAGAGGCTACATTATTATCAATAAACGTATGCGCTTATGACTCTATTAAACATAGAGCACTATCATTAGTTGGCGATGCCAAACTAACTCTTAAGACTCTAATGAATCATTGTACTGCGATAAAAACTTCAAATGATTGGCAACAAAGGGTATACAAACTTAGGAAAGAATGGTTAATTGCTGTTGATGAGGCCACAAGAGATAAAGGAACATTATTACCCTCTGATGGTGAAGTTGTAGGCGCAGTAAATAGGTCTTCTTGTGAGAGAGATGTAGTTGTTTGTGCTGCAGGTGGACTTCCAGGAGATTTGCAAAAGTTATGGAAGACGAATTATGATAGAGGTTATCATATTGAATATGGTTACTCATGTATGGGCTACGAAATTGCGGGGGGGTTAGGAGTTAAGATGGCATTACCTGATTCAGAAGTTTATGTTATGGTTGGAGATGGTTCTTATTTAATGATGAATTCGGAGATTTTTTCGTCTGTAATGCTAGGATTGAAATTAATCATAGTAGTTGTAGATAATGGAGGCTATGGTTGTATTCATAGACTTCAAGAAAATTGTGGTAATTCAGGATTTAATAATTTGATTCGGGATTGTAGATCTACACAAAATGATGCTATGCGTGTTGATTTTGCAGCACATGCTAGTTCAATGGGTGCTAAATCAGAAGAGGTTGAAGGTATTGTATCTCTTGAGAAAGCTTTAGAAAGGGCTAGAAATTCAGAAACGACTTATGTGATAAATATTTTAACAGATCCAAAGAAAACTGTAGAAGAAGGTGGTAATTGGTGGGATGTAGCTGTCGCTGAAGTTTCTAACGAAAAGGGAGTTAATAAGGCAAGAAAAAATTATGAACTTCAAAAAGAAAAGCAGTTCAAAAATTTATAAATAATGGCAATTGAAATTGGTATTAATCCGCTAACATGGACAAACGATGACATGCCTTCTCTTGGTGGGAAAACGCCTCTAGAGGTATGTTTAAAAGAAGGTTCTGAATCTGGATATGCAGGTTTTGAGCTTGGAAACAAATTTCCTCGAAAAGCAAGTAAGCTAAAACCAATACTTGATAAATATAATTTAAAATTGGTGTCTGGGTGGTATTCAGGTTTCCTTTTAAATAGATCAGTAGAAGAAGAAATAGAAAATGCGAAGAGACATGTAGAGCTACTTAGAAATATGGGCTGTAAAGTTTTTATTTTTTGTGAACTTTCATATTGTATTCATGGAAGTATTAATACTCCCTTAAGTAATAGAGTGCCTTTTCAAAAAAACAGATGGATAGAGTATGGTAAGAAACTTAACGAATTTTCTACGTTTATAAAAGAACAAGGCCTTCAACTAGTATATCACCATCATATGGGTACTATTATACAAAATGAAAATGAAATTAATGAACTTATGCAAAATACCTCTGATGAAGTAGGCTTACTTTTTGACACAGGTCATGCGTATTTTGCTGGAGCAGATTTATCTAGAATTTTAGTTAATTGGCAACATAGAATTCACCATGTTCATTGCAAGGATATTAGAAAAGAGGTATTGGACTACGTAAAAAATTCAAATTTAAGTTTTTTAAATGCAGTACTAAAAGGAGTGTTCACAGTACCGGGAGATGGAATTATTGATTATTCAAGTATATTTAAGCTCCTAAAGGATAATGATTATGAAGGTTGGCTAGTAATAGAGGCAGAACAAGATCCATCAATTGCTGAACCATTAATTTACGCTCGAATGGGGTATGAAAATATATTGAAGTTAGCAAAACAAACAAATCTTAACATAAATCAAATTTAAGCATGCACATAATTAACAATTATATAGATGGAAAAACTGTTAAAATATCAAGTGGACGAACATCTGATGTTTTTAACCCAGCTTCTGGAAAGGTTATTGCTAAAGTTGGACTCTCTTCAATTGAAGAGGTTAATTTTGCTGTAGCCAAGGCCAAAAGTGCATTTGAGAGTTGGTCTAAAATCACACCTTTAAAACGTTCTCGGATCATGAATAGATTTCGAGATTTACTAGAACAAAATACCGATGAAATGGCGACATTGATAAGTCGCGAACATGGTAAGGTGCACTCTGACGCCTTAGGGGAAGTTATTCGTGGTTTAGAAGTGGTTGAATTTGCATGTGGAGCTCCCCATCTCTTAAAGGGTGAGATGAGCGAAAATGTGGGTACAGACATTGATAGTCACTCTCTGCGTCAACCTCTAGGAGTGGTGGCAGGAATTACTCCTTTTAACTTTCCAGCTATGGTTCCTATGTGGATGTTTCCAATAGCATTAGCATGTGGTAATACGTTTATTTTAAAACCCTCCGAAAGAGATCCTTCAATCACTATATATTATGCAAAGCTTATGACAGAAGCAGGATTCCCAGATGGTGTATTTAATGTTGTTCAAGGTGATAAATCTGCTGTAGATGGATTACTAGGACACCAAGATATAAAAGCTGTCAGTTTTGTAGGCTCAACTCCGGTTGCTAAGTATATTTATGAAAAAGGCTCCGCTCATGGCAAACGTGTACAGGCACTTGGTGGGGCGAAAAATCACATGGTAGTTATGCCTGATGCTGATATGGAAGCTGTGGTTAACGGTTTGATGGGAGCAGCATATGGATCAGCTGGGGAACGCTGTATGGCAATATCAGTTGTTATTGCTGTTGGAGATGATGTAGCTGAAAAATTAAAGCAAGCAGTAACTTCAAGATTATCAAGCTTAAAGATTGGACCAGGGACAGACCCAAATGCAGAAATGGGTCCATTAATAACTCAACAACATTTAGAGCGTGTTGAAAATTATATTGATTCAGGTGTAAATCAAGGGGCTGATTTGGTTGTTGATGGGCGTGGATTCAAAATGGATAAAGAAGGATATGAAAATGGATTTTTTTTGGGAGGTACATTTTTTGATAAAGTGACCTCAGAAATGAAGATTTATAAAGAAGAAATTTTTGGTCCAGTATTGTCAATGGTTAGAGTTGCTAATTTTGAAGAGGCCATTAATTTAATAAATAATCACGAATTTGGTAATGGAACAACAATTTTCACAAGAGATGGGGATTCTGCTCGTACTTTTGCTCATAATATTCAAGCAGGTATGGTAGGGATAAATATCCCTATTCCTGTACCAATGGCTTTTCATAGTTTTGGAGGCTGGAAGTCTTCCCTTTTTGGCATAAATCATATGCATGGAAGTGATGGCATACGCTTTTATACTCAACTTAAGACTATAACAACAAAATGGCCGAAAGTTACAAGAAGCGGTAATGAATTTATTATGCCAACAATGGAGTAGATTGAATACTTAATTATTAAGTTAACTTATCATCATATAAATAGATAAATATAAATGAATATCAAATTTGGAATAATAGGAGCAGGAATGATTGGTTCAGATCATGCTAAACGAATTAATAAAAGTTTAAATGGAGGAATTGTAACTGCTGTTAATGATATTAATATAGAAAGCGCTAAAAGACTTGTTGGTGAATTAGGAACAGCAAAAGTATTTGAAGATCCATATGAACTTATAAGAAGCCCTGAAGTTAGCGCTATATTAATATGTTCAATTGGTTCAACTCATGAAGAATTTGTTTTGGCTTCAATTGCAGCAGGGAAATATGTTTTTTGTGAAAAACCTTTGGCTACTTCTGCACGTGCATGTAAGAGAATTGTTGATGCTGAAATGAATTTTGGAAAAAGATTAGTCCAAGTAGGATTCATGCGTAGATATGACTCTGGATATCAAAAATTAAAAAATGTCATTGAAAATTCTGAAATTGGTGATGTTCTGATGATTCATTGCGCACATAGGAACCCTACGGTCCCAGAATCTTATATAACTGAGATGGCTGTTTCAGACTCATTAGTTCATGAGATAGATGTAATTAGGTGGTTATTAAAAGAAGACTATGTTACAGCTCAAATGATTTTTGCAAAAAAAACAAAACGAAGCCACGTTAATTTACATGATCCACAAATTTTATTGTTAGAAACAAAGAGTGGGATTCGAATTGATGTTGAAATGTTTGTTAATTGTCAATACGGTTACGACATTCAATGTGAGTTAGTTGGCTCAGATGGAATTGCTAAGCTTCCTGAACCTGAAAGTTTAGTGCTTCGTAAAGACGAAAAGAAATTCACAAGTATAGATCCCGATTGGAAAAAAAGATTTATAGAAGCTTACGACAAAGAATTACAAGAATTTATTGATGGTATTTTGAGTAAAAAAATTCAAGGCCCATCCTCATGGGATGGATATGTTGCTGCAATCGCATGTGATGTGTGTATTAAAGCTCAAACGACAAAAGCTATTGAGCCTTTTTCAATTATGGAGACACCGGAATTTTATAGTTAATATTTAAAATCTTAATTGTAAGCTTCTCCATTAATCCAATCGTGATCATCTTCCCAAGTGAAACACCAATTTCGAACAGGTCCAGCCATTACATTCAAGTAATAATTATCGTAACCTGCGATCGTTGCAACTGGATGGTAGCCTTTTGGAACCATAACAACATCTTTATCATAAACCGCCATAGACTCGTCAAGGCTTCCATCTTCAGTATAAACTCTCTGAAAAGCAAAACCTTGTTTTGGTTGAAAGCGGTGGTAATATGTCTCTTCTAAATAGGTTTCGTTGGGAAAATCGTCAGTGTCGTGTTTATGCGAAGGATATGAGCTAGTATTACCCTGATCTGTATAACATTCAACAACTAAAAGACTGTTTGCTGGCTTTGTTTCTGGTAATATGTTATTAACTATTCTTTTGTTTTGTCCTTTTCCTCTTTTTTCTGAATTTATTTGATTAGGAGAAATAATCCTTGGTTCATAATTTCCCCCTCCTGGAGCTTTACATATTGCTATTTCTAATGATGACAATGCTTTAAGTTCTATAAAATCATTTTTATTTATATACACTGCCCAGGGTTTTTTTCGCTCAAATGGTGACATTCTATCCCCAATTTGAGTCAAGTTTATTTTTTTATTACGAACATTACATATACCAGAAATTACTACAATACAAACCTCATTGGAGTTACTTTTTATTAAAGTAGTCTGATTTTTTTGAAGTTCTTTTGCCTCAAAAGACACATATTTCCAATTGGCTTTTTTTGGAGTAATTAATTGAGTTTGACCGTCAGGGCCTGGAAATTGATATTTAGACAATAACTTGTTTTTCATTATTAATTAAATGTAAATTTTTGTAAATATAATTTAATACAAATAAAATCTATTTGGAAAGAACCTAATTATACTTGCCCTTAAATAAAAAATTAATTTATTTTTTATTTGTATTATTAATTTTTAAAAATCTAATAGTTTTATAATAAAAATTATTGTGATAGAATCATTTAGATGGTACGGACCAAAGGACACTGTTACTCTCCAAGATATACTTCAAACTGGAGCATCTCATGTGGTCTCAGCATTACATAATATTTCAAATGGTGAAATTTGGAAACAATATCAAATAAATGAACATAAAGAAATTATACAAAAAGCAGGTTTAAAGTGGGAAGTGGTTGAATCGGTACCAGTCCATGAGGACATTAAACGAAGAAAAGGTAACTATAAGTCTTATTTAGAAAATTATAAAAAAACAATTGAAAATCTCGCTTCTTGTGGTATCAATATTATTTGTTACAATTTTATGCCTTTATTAGATTGGACTAGAACACATTTAAATTACACTTTAAAAGATGGATCAACAGCTTTATATTTTAATAGTTTGGCTCTTGCAGCATTTGATTTATTTATTTTAAAGCGTAAAAATTCAGAAATATCATACACAGCAGAACAAATTAAAAAAGCAAAAAAATACTTTGACAAACTTTCGCAAAAGGAAAAAAATGTTTTGACAAATAGTATTATAGAAGGTTTACCCGGAGCAGAAGAGGGTTATAATCTAAATCAGTTTAAACATCAATTATCACATTATGAAATGGTCACTGAAAATGATTTAAGGAAGAACCTTATTCATTTTTTGGAAGCTATTATCCCAACTGCAGAAAGATTAGGTGTAAAGATGTGTATTCATCCAGACGATCCGCCAATTTCAATTCTTGGAATTCCAAGAGTTGTAAGTAAATTAGAAGACTTAGAGTTTATTTTTTCAAAGATTCCCTCAATTTCTAATGGTTTGACCTATTGCACTGGATCATTAGGTGTCCTTAGGGAAAATAATTTAAGTTTACTTTTTAAGAAATTTGCAAGCCGTATACATTTTCTTCATCTTAGAAGCACAAAAAGAGAGGGCGATGATAATTTTTTTGAAGCAAATCATTTAGAAGGAGATGTGGATATGTTTGAAGTAGTTTCTGCAATTATAAATGAAGAACAAAGAAGAAAAGATGTAGGTCTGTCTAATTATCAAATTGCTATGAGACCTGATCATGGACATCGAATGTTAGATGACTTAACGAAAGATATGAATCCAGGTTATTCTGCAATTGGAAGGCTGCGGGGTTTAGCAGAACTTAGAGGCCTTGCTCTTGGAATAGGCAAATCAATTAGTAGATCAAATATTCTCCATTAAATTTTTCAAATAATATAAAACATATCGATTTTAAACAAATACAATTATGAAAAATATAGTTTACATTTTATTTATTTTATTAAACTTTTTGACATATGGTCAAAAAGAATATTAC
>MDSZ01210453.1_pt1 | contig 11807 bp, 7 predicted proteins | sample 811201 | NCBI WGS metagenome assembly MDSZ01 (sample SAMN05326647, study PRJNA326480) | marine metagenome | isolation source: seawater | place: Indian Ocean: North | collected 2010 | reverse complement strand
TCCCAAAGAGAAGAAGAGGCTTTGAGAAGACGAGAGACGCGCGCCTTTCCTCTCTCTTCTTCTTCTTCTTCTTTTTTTTTGCGGCCGCAAATCGCGAATCGCGAGAGAGAATTATTTTCGATTTTACCTCTCTCTAAAAATAAAAGGAGGGACTCTCGACTTAGGTCAATATTATTACCCTCCTTTTTCTTTTTTTTTGTGGGGGTAACCCTAAACCCTAAACCCGGCTCTACTGATACCCTAAATAGAAGAAGGGTTTAAAAACCCTAAATGAATACTCCCTTTTTTTTTTGGTCTTTTTTTTTCCTTCCTTTTCTCTCTCTCTCTCTCTCTTCGTGAGGAGGAGTATTTATTTCTCGTTGGTGTTGGTTGCATTATTACCTGTAATACGAAGAACGCCTTCGACGAAGAAACGACTTTAAAGCGCTTTCTTTCTTTCTTTTTTTTTGACGTGTGGTGTGGTGGTCGTGTTTTTTTTTTCTGCGCAACAAAAGTCGTTTGTTGGCGTCTTCTCGATGACGACGACGACGACGATGATGATGACGACAAAAATGACGACGAATTTGGTGTGATGATGATTTTGTGCGACTAAAAAACGCTTTGCGACGACGACGACGACGATGAGCAGCAGCGCTTTCGGGGAGTGCGACGCGGAAGACGACGACGACGAGCTTTTGGACGAGGAGGAGGAGGAGGAGGAGGAGGAAAAGGAGGAGACTCGAAAAAAGCTCGACGCGGTCTTGGGGAAGCTCCGAAAACACAGCGAACGAGTGCGAAAAGATATTCGAGACATCTTGTCGTTGGCAAAAAGTCACGCGGACGCGCACGCGATGTCGACAAAAGAACACGCGCGTTTACACTCGGAAACGACGCGAGTATACTGCGAATCTGTAGAGAAAGCGGTGGATTCTACGGACGATTTAATGCAACGCGTGGTCTCCGTCGCCGCGTTTGCGGCGCCGCTGAAAGCGTTGGCGACGCGGACGAGAACATTAAGAATGCGAGCGGAACTCTTAGAAAAGATGTGCGAAGAGAAAGGGATTATTACGGCAACACCAGAGAAGAAAGGATGGAATAGCGGTCTGTCGCCTCTTAATGCTATTGGTGGGGGTTTCTCGTCGTTGTCGCCGATGCGTGTTTTTCGATCCGGATCGGCGTCGCCGAAGAAGAAGAACACGCCGCCAGCTTCGCCCTCGAGGAAGTCAAAGTTAAATAATGATGGTCCTTTCGCAGTAACCGCGACGAAAACAAAGAAAGAGGAGGAAGAAGAAGGGAAGAAGGAGAACGAGAAGATCATCCAGACAACGCAAACGTCATCGTCGACGACGCCAAAATTCCCTCGTCCGCCTCTTCCTCCGCCTCCTCCTCAGCCGCCGTCTTCCTCGTCGTCTGCGTCCACCACGAACACCTCTTCAAAGCATCGGCAACAGAATAGCATACGTTCGCAAACGGAAAACTCGTCATCTCCAACGCCGTTCGACCCTTCTAACATCATCGTCTCCGTCGTCGAACGGAAAAAAATCGAACGGTTAGCCGAATTGCGCGAAAATGAACGCGTCAAAGAAGGTAAATACGGTGTCGTGACCCCGTACGAAAACTCGCCGACGGAGACGCCGAGACGTAAAACGAGCGGCGAGCGTGAGAAACAAGACAGAGAGGAAGAAGATAAAGACGTCGCGTCCATGGACGAAGTCGTACACTCGCTCGGTCAGATGTAGCGAGAGAGGTCAGACGGAGAGAGAAAGAAAGAAAGAAAGAAAGAAAGAAAGAAAGAAAGAAAGAAAGAAAGAAGAAATGTTTAGCATCACAAACGCGCGTAATATGTACAGTACGATACCCCGCACGATATAGCAGCACTTAATAATTGAACGATATGTGTATATATGTATGTATATATAGAGAGACATGTTTCGCGCGAAGACTCGCGCACGAAGGCGCCTGACGCGCGTAAAAACAGTTGAGAGACCATTTTATCCTCTCTTATTTTCTCCACAAAAAATAATTAGATTTAGAGGGAGAAGAAGAGCATCATGTCCGCCGTCGAGTCGCGTTCGACGCGTTCGACGGGACATTGGTGTTGTTGTCGCGACCATCGCAGCACCATCATCGCGGCTGCTTCGCTTCGAGCGCGGTCCGGTTCGTTCGCGTCGTCTTCACCTTTGTCTTCACCACCCGCGACTCAATTCGCCGTCAAAAACGAGAGAGCAATTCGGCACGCGTTGCGCGCACAAAACGACGACGAGAACGACGAGAACACGAGTTCGTTGTCGACGTCTCTCGCGAAATCTCTCGCGGAAGAGCTGTGTTCACTTTCCGTCGGCGCAGCCGATGCTTCGAATGGTTCGTTCATGGAACGCAAAAAAGCGCTAGAAAAGGCGCTGTTGATGGCGTCTTTGCTGGAAGAAGCCGAAGCCGAAGTGAATGACGCGGAGAAGACGAGGAAAACATCGACGATGACGGTGAAAACGACAAAAGCAGAGATAGAACGAGAATTAGTAAACCACGACGTTTTAGGGCATTATTTGAACGAAATCGCCCGATTCGCATACATTCGTAAAACCTCGCATTCCGGCGCGGTGTCGAGGAAGCGAAGACGGGCTAAAAGGCCGAAAGATCGAGTGTCGAACCAAAAGAAGCCGAGACAAGGGTTGACGAGACAAGATATGAGAAAGGAACACAGGAGGTGGTGCGTGGCGTGTCAGACATTATTGAAGAAGGAAGAGGCGTTATCGGTGACAAAAGTTTTAAATGTGGACGTCGTTTCGACGACACTGGAAGGAAATGGAGACGAAGAGCCGCGGCAATCTTCTCACGCGGATTTTGTTGCAGCGACCAGGCGAAAAGAACGCCGATGCAAGAAGGAGAAAACAAGAAAAAAGCTTTTCCCACACTGCATCCCGACGCCGACGTACAAAATTGTCGTGTTCGATCACAAACAGAGGTCAAAATCTAACCTGCCGCCGAACGGTCGCTCCGTGTTCGTCTGCCGCCGAGTGTGCTGCGTGAACATGTTGAACGCGAGACGCATCTCGAGCAACTTGAAGTATAAAATATCCTCCTCGTCTTTGTCCAAGAAAAACAACAACAGCACGAGCAAAAAGGAGGAGACGAGTAACGGCGGCAATAGTAGCGGTGCAGAGATTATGCGCGACTTGAAACTGTTAGCCGAACAAGCCGAGCGAGAGGACGGCGTCGATTCCAGGGAATGGAAATTGGTCAAACCAGACGGCGATGCGAATGGTCGCCATCCGCATCGATGGAGAGAACCGCCAAAATGGGTTAAAACGTGTTGAGACGAACTCATTGGTATCGTGAAACATCGCGCGCCTACTTCTCCCGCTTCTCTCCCAAAAACACACGAGAAAGACTTTTTTAGCACAACACTATACCAATCAATCAATCTACAGAGTATAAATCGGCATTAAAAAAACTACTACATACGAGTAGCTTTTAAAGCGCATATACATATATCGCATCAAACGTAGAGAATTCGAATCGCGCGTCATGCCTGCATCTAAAACGACAATACGAGTCTCCTCTTGGAACGTCGCGGCCATAAACGACAACCCGTTTGAGTATTACGTGACCATAGACAGCAGCGCTAACGGAAACACAAATGTAAAACAGAAAAACTATGAACGCACCATGGAAGAAATCGACGAGAAACTGATAAACGCGGATCGGCACGCGATTAAGGTGAAAGATATCGTCTCCCGAGAGATGTTGTTGGACGCGAAGAGAGAGATTTTGAAAACTTTAGATTGGACGGAATCCGAGTGCGATTTGGCCATAGAATTCTTTACTCAACACTTCGCAGAGAGGAAAATTTTGAGCGATTTTTTATTAGACGCAGACATCGGAGCGAAACGGCTGTGTTCCATGCCTGATCGATTGACGACGAAAGTTTCGAGCGAAAAGTGTCGTCCGTGCGTGACGACGTCGTATTCAGATGTGGCGGTATTGAGCGATGATTCGAAATGGTGGCAGGAGTGGTTGCGCTACGTGTTCGACGAGAAAGGCGGAGTCGCGAAACGGTTGAAGTTTTTAGATAACAAAAAGTACCCGGCGATTACGGACGAGGAGGTGAAGATTTCGAGACCTTTGCAGGTATTTTGCTTGGCGGCATTTGATAAGAGTTTGATACGTTTAATTGGCGAGGTGGATGCGAATTGGGCGGAGACGAAGAAGATATTGGTGGACGCGTTGGTGGAGCGGAAAGTGACTGCGACGATTGATATTTTAGAACGGGTGGCAAGGGAAGGGAGAGAAGTGATTTGTTTGCAAGAAGTTTCAGAGCAAATGCGAGATGGGATTGCGAAGAGTGCGGTGTTGACAGAGAAGTTTGATTGTTTGTACGGGCCGGATTTCGACACGACGAGGAATCAGAATTCCATAGTGTTGGCGAGCAAAATATTTTTCGAAAGTGGCGTGTGGGAAGTCGTCAGCGTAGATAAATCGAAATTACCCGCGGGACTCGCGAGCGGTGATTTGTGCGTCGTTCGCGAAGTCAGTTTAGACGACAACAACACCGGAAGAAAGCCGTTTGTCATCGCTTCTTTCCACGGTGACACGAACGGGTTACAAACCATCAATGTCATCAAAGCCGTCAACAGCGAATGCGGCGGGCCCAATTCCACCTTGATCTTCGCGCTCGACGCCAATTGCCACCGCGACGACAACAAAGGTAAACGTCTTTCGATCGAAACTATGTTCGCTTCTCTGGCATCGGAAAATCTGGAAAACTGTTGGGGTACCGAACATTCGCTCTGCCCGACCACCACTTGCAATGCCCGCTCGTTCCTCCAACCTCAGTTAAACAAAGCCGTTTTCTACAAAGACAAGCTAACGAGCGCGTTAGTCGACAGGCACCCGAAAGACCACGTGTTCGTCTCCTCTGAGACGTTTGCAGTGAACCCCGAGCGATCGAGTCGTGTCAATGACGTGTCGGACGAAACGGTATTCCGATGGGTAGACGATATGCCCTTCCCGACGCTTTCGTTTCCTAGCGACCACGCGTTGGTCACGTTTGAATTAGAGTGCATGTAGTACACACACACACACACAAATCATCACGCGTGCTGTAGAGTACGCGCGCGTAACGCGCGTAAATGGACGAGAGTAGCGTCTTTGCGCGATGGATGTGACGGGCGTAAAGCTTAAAAATGTCATTTTTTTTTGTTTTCGTTTTCTCTCTGTTTTTTTTCTCTCTCGTGTTGTTGTTGTTGTTGTTGTTGTTGTTGTTGTTGTTGTTGTTAACTACTACCCATATTGGTCAGAGAATTCCTCGAGTGTAAACGCGCGCGTATTTATATAAAAAAATGGGCAAAGGGAAACCCGTCTCCTCGGACGAGGACACCACCTCGAGAGGATTTCCGTTCCGGTTTCCTTTCCAGAACGCCTCGTCGAACGGAGGCGGCGGCGAAGGAGAGAGGAAGAAGAACGAGAGAAGGAATGGAAAGAATTTCTTGTCCAATTTGAAAGGGAAATTGGATGTGGAAAAATACAAAGAGAACTTAATGGCAACTGCGGCTGGAAAGATCATCGCGGCCGCGGCGTCGGGGATCGGATCCATGCTTTTATTCGCGGCGGTGTTTAAAGTCGTCTCCGTGAAAACAGCAGAAACCTCCGATGCGAAGAAAGAGGCGAATAAATTAGATATCGAAAGGAAAGCGCGGCTCGCGAACGTGAGAAGACAGTTAGCGGGTCCGTTACGAGCGTCCGCGATTGAGTTGCACGAACGGTTAGAGGACATCTTGTGCACACCCCCGAGACGAAAATCGCGACTGGAAAGAGTACCGCAACCGGTGAACTTCTTCGCCTTACATTTTCCAGACGATCCGTCGGATTGCGTCAACTCGACGTTGTTTCGTATATGCGCGTATTTAGAAAAAGTGTTGCAGTTTAATCACGGGGTGCACGTGGAAGGAGTTTCGGAGGAAGATACGTGGCAATATTTGTTGGACAAGAAGTTAGCAAATATCCAGAGAGCGATGGCGAGTTCGGTTCCTAGATTTGATGCGGTTTTGAAAGGGGAGAGGTTAACAGAGGTGATCGCGGTGACGGTGAGTAGGGCGATGGTGCAAGATGATGCGTCATCGAAGAGAAGCGAGGTTGTGGATAGTTTAGTCGGAGAAAAAGAGGCGGAAGATTTAGCGGAGGCAGTGCTAAGGTACAGAAAAAGGACCGGAGTGATGAATCGCGCGGACTCTTTAGAGAAGTCGCAACATTTGTTCCCGGAATTCGAGCCGGCGACAAATTTGAAAGAGAGAGATTTCGCGGCGAGCCATTTTGATTTCGCGAGGGAATATAGATGGCCTATGCGTTTTTTTGAGGACCATCAGATTGCAATGGCGGAGATTTTTGCGAGCATACGACCAAAATCAGAGCAATCGCAAACGAGTGGTGGCGCACAGAAGGAGATTGAATACATCGCCTTCGTGGCAAAGATTGAGGAGGCATTAGCATTGGAATCCGAAAATCCGCCCGGGTCAATGCGTTCGAATCCATGGGTGCATTGGATGCTCCCAGCAAGAAATGAAATCGCGCGATACGCGAGTCTACAAGCGCAAAATTTTAAACTGTTGAGACGAAGAGAGATGCGAGAGTTGACCGCCGCTCGCGCGAGATTGGTGCAATTGTCGAAAGCGCTACAAGACCTCATCGATATGTTATATATGCGCTTCGATCACCCGGCATTCAAAGTGAAATCGAGAGACGATAAGTTCAAACACTTGAAACGTTTGGAAATGAAGCAGAGACAACTGGACAAGTTTAGCAAACAAGCTTCAGCACGAGCGCAAAAGTATTGGAAGATTATTGGGCAATACGTGCCAATCATTGCGAGGGACAAATCGTTAGAGGGTATCGATAGAAAAGGCGAGAGACAGCCGTGGAAGTTTCAAATTCCATTTCGGAAGAGTTCTTTGGAAATTCCAACAAGAACGGGGTGGGAAATTGTCCTCGCGTCTATCAGCGTCGGGGTTGCTATTCTGCTCCCGCCGTTACTTTTACAATCGGTCGCGAATGGGGCGGTGAAGAGTCCAAGAATTCCGCTCTCGGAATGGTCACAGAAAACGCCAAAGACGAATTCTTCTTCTTCTTCTCCTGATAATAGTAGCAAGAAGAAACCATCGGAACAAAAACCGGCGGAGGAAGAAATCACGTATGTAGTCGCGAAAGATGATGTTGGATAAGCAAAATTCTCATCCGGCCCACCGCCACGGTCTTCGACGAGTAGGTAAGAGAAACTATGAAACGGACAGTGCTGTCATTATGAGTAGTATATTCACATTAAACTAGAAAGGCGCTTAAATACAATCTACATTTTCCGGCTGCTGCTGCTGCTACTTACTATTTTGCGCTTTTGCCATTTTGACCGCCGATATTATCGCATCGCTTACGCAATACCACTCGCCCCACTGAATGACGCCATTTTTATCTTCATCCGCCGCCTTTGCCAAAGCTTCCATCTTTTGTGTAATCGATTCGCTCACGTATCGAAATCCAGCCATTTTAATGACTTCCAAAGATGCGACTTCGAATTGCACTTTCGTCAAGTACGGAAACGGGAACGTTTCGTCTGGTGGCGAGCAGTACTTTTTAAAGACACTGAATGCAACCGCATCGTGTGAAATCGCGTCGCTTTCCAGTAGCGACGTATTTGTGAAGGAATTCTTAAACCCGAACTGCGCAATTTGTTTCTGCAAGTCTCTTTGCAAATCCACAAAGATCGAGTCTATGGAAAAGTCACCACCCTTTGATTGATCATCGTTCGCCTCACCCTTATTACTTTCACTAAACGAAGCCGAGGCAGCTTCTGTCGCGAGTTCAGTAGCTAACGCGTTTAACGCGTCCATGGCGGAGAAGGCGTTCTGTGCCCTCTTCCGCGACGGTGGTTGTTGTAAAGCCTTCGAGCTCGCGAAAGAGAGAGTATCACCAGTTTTGGACTCCGAGTCAACTCTCATTTGTGCCGTCCCATCGAAGGACAAATTGGCGTCGTCAAAGTCGTATGATTTTCTCAAAACTGTTGGAGTTGTCAAAGCTAGTCGAATTTCATGACCACAAATCACCGTGGATGCGTCTTCGAGAATCTGCGAGAGGAACGCCAACACAAACGCGTGGACGTTACTAGTAATCCTCTTCAACGCTTCCGGTTCGATTTTAATTTCTTCGGTTATGGCATCTAACGCTTGCCAATCGGGACGGAATCTACGCAGTTTTGTATAATCCCGTGGCGCATCTTTTGCCACTCGCGTTCGAATCTTTACCGTTCGGCCTAAAATGCTAAACTCAACTTTCTGCGTCGTCTCCAAAAACCCGTCGAGGAAGAGTTCGAAACAGTTGGCATATAAAGCGCGCTCGACATCGTCTGGAATGGCTCGAATGTTATACGCGGCATCTGCGAGGAGCCAATCGATGAACGCCTCCACGCTTCCACGGCTTATAGCGTCGCTGTTAATTGCCGAAGACGAAGACGAAGACGATGATGATGTGATCAATGTCTCCGCTATCTGCTCGTCCCTTGTTTTTGTCATATTTTTTTTGAACCGTTCGCGAAGAAACGCATAAGCAGCGCTATTGCCCATGGAAGTCATCGGACTCATCTCCACAGCGTTATCCTTCTCATCCTTCTCTTCTGTCCTAATTTTCTTATCATCATTCTTCTTCCGTATAACTTGTATTGTGACGTCCATGCCTAAAACTTCCGCAATCACGCTCGGCGCGTTCAAGCCGATTTCCCCCAAAATGCCTTTGATAATGTCCACGTAGGTTTTCCGTTCTACTTCTGGAGTGATGAACATCGGTGCGACGGCTTTACGACGCGCCATGAAATCGTCCGCTAAGGCTTGCGCGAGCTCGTCTCCATCTTCCGAGCGTAAATTTGAATCCAATGACATTTTCTGTTCGCTCATCTTCCTTTCGTCTTCGTCGTATTCTTTTTGATCCTTCACGCGAAGATCAAATTTTACCGCGTAATCGACGTTCGGTAAGGACACTTCGAAGTCGATGGCTTCGCACGCCATTGCGATGACTAACCTACCAATATCTCTTTCCAATTCGGGGAAAAGAATACCAATCGGTGGAATCTGGAGTTCTTCGATAACTTTGCGCAAACGATCGTCCGAGGCGGTTTTGGCGATATGAATCGCTCGGCTTCTCCGCAACTTCTTGATACGTTCGTGGAAAGCGGTGTCTTTTCTCTCCTCTGTAGTGTATTCTCGGACGTCGAAATAAAATTCAGCGTCGAAGATTCGCGCGGAAAAGCTCTGCACGCCAGATTCGAGGAACAGCGTCCCCGTTCTCGCCGCGATGGATAAAATTTTCTTTGACATTTTCTTCTCCATCTTTTGCAACATTTTGGATGTCTTGTTGTTTTCCGTCGCTACGACATCACCACCATTATTACTACTGTTCTCCACCACGTCCGTTACGAACTTGTTCAACTCGTCTTCTTTGCTCACTTCTAACGCCCCGTATTTCTTTAACCTCTCCGAATCTTCCCCCACAAAGCGTCTCTGCACGACCAGTGGATGTCCCAACACCCTCGCGTTGCCGCTCAACACGATATCGTCTAAAGTCTCAAACGCGCCTTCCAATCCTTGCTCCAACGCTTGCGCATACACTTTCGTTTCTACAAACTCCGGCACAATGGGTACGTCGTACAAATCGTGAATTAATTTCGCGTAATCTTTCAGCAAACTCCGAAACCGAGGATCGTTCGTCGCGCTTCGCGTGATTTTCGGTTTATCGAAAACGTTCTCCTTCGCGTACCGGTACATCTGTTTGACTTTGAGTATTTGTTCGCTCATAAACTGTATAGCTTTCTTCGTTCGTTTCATCGTCTTAACGATCACGTATATCGCTTGAATGCACACGATACCTGCCGTGACGTGTTCGTTCTGCCGCGCGAGCGTTTTGGCCTTCTCGAACGCCGCGCGCGCTTTCTCGTGGTGCACAGAAACACACGACGAAGACAGTCGACCATCATTTTGTCGCGTCGTCAACGTCAAAGGCGGTTTCAATCGTTCCACAAAAGCGGAGGACGTTCGGTGTTTTTTTTGCGTCCTTTTCCCGTCGTCGTCCTCTTTTCTCGTCTTCTTCGTTGCCGCCGATCCCTTCGTCCTCCCCACCGGCGCCGTCGCCGACCCGTTTTTCAAAGCGGTCGCTCCATCGCCTCCCGAAGACTTTTTTGTGCGTCGTCGTCGTCGTCGTCGTCGTCCCTCGTGCGTGTCGGTGGTCTCCTCTTTCGCCGCCGCGCGCCGCGTGAACGTCCTCCTCCTCCTCCCGGTGGTGGTGGTGGTCCCGGTGGGGAGGAGCGCGACGACGCGCATCGAAAGTGTCGCGCGCGCGTTGAACTCCCAAATGTAACGGCCAACTTTTATTAAGACTTTCCTCATTAGTGTTTAGGGTGTCATTACGTGTAAGGAGAGGGAGACAGAAAGAAGGCTAGTCCCTCAAAAAGCTGCCCACCGTCGTCCCGGGTCGTCGTTACATATCGCCGTGTTCGTTATTTTTGGTTTTTGTTGGTGGTTTATTTGTTCGTTTCCAGGACCTTTCCGACGTCCACGAGCGGAGAGGAGCGCGTGGAAGAGGAGGAGGAGGAGGAGGAGGAGAATCCACACTCGAATCGAATCGAATCGAATCCAATTGGAGGGGTGTTTTTTGGCGGCGGATGCGGCTTGTCTTGGACCACTTTGACGGTGGGAGAGAAGGTCCCCAGAGGGAAAAGGTGAGACGCGCTCGAAGGATTAACTTCGGTGGATACGCGCGTGTACGAATCGCGCATCATTATTCGACTTTTGTCGACGATCACCGGGGAAAATCCCCGCGCGTTTGAGCAGAGAGTGCTGGGCGGCAACGCCACTTCCTTCGTCGTCTTTCTTTTCGTAAGAGAGAAGCGTAGACACTCGCGAAGAACGCCCAAAACAGTCATTTAATCAGTCCGGACGCAACGGATGACACAGAACGGGGTTTACTCTCGAGCTGACGTCTCTCTCTCTTCCTCACAAGACCAATATCAATCGCAGGGACTCTTCGTGAAAGCAGCGTTTGTGAACGCTTTTATTACCGCGCGCGCGTACTGACGTGAATAAGATGTCCTCCTCTTTTCTTCTTCTTCTTCTTCTCGCTTTCTTTTTTGCACGCTCTATTATTTTACTACATTCTAATTGTTACTCTGCCGAGCTATTCTATGCTAAACCGCACCTGATGCGTCTGCATTCCTTATTCTTTGGTCGCGAAAGTTTTGTATGGCTTTCTCAAACGTTGAACGTCTGAGCTTCATCGGGCACCGGTCGAAGCGCGCGTCTTCCTTCAAGACGTCTCTCGCGACTTCCCAGGCGAACACTTCGTCCTCCTCTTCGGCAACGCCGCCGACGGATTGCGATAACGCGGAAACGGTTTCTTGGCACAACTCTTCGTATCTTTGTGCGGACATGGTTTTGAAGTTTAACAAGAACTTATCGAACGCGGCGACCATATCTGCTTCAGAAAGAGGTCCGTCCAAAGAGGCGCGACCGAGCGGATCTTGCGAGAGTAATTCACGAACGTCATCCAACGTTTCGACCTCGTCGATTGCTTTGATCGATTCCGATAACAACGTTTCGAACTGTTTCATCGCGTCGCCTTTGTCCTGGTTCCGCCTCAGTTTCTTCAATCGATATTCGTCGTCGCGTTTCTTTTCGAGTATTTCGCGTTTGCGTTTTTCTTGCGCGATTTGTTCGCGCTCCAGTTTCGACTCTTTCGATTCTTTCTTCGTCCCTGCTGCTGCTGCTGCTGCTGCTGCTGCGTTGCTCGTCAACTTCACC
>MDSZ01009187.1_pt1 | contig 11807 bp, 17 predicted proteins | sample 811201 | NCBI WGS metagenome assembly MDSZ01 (sample SAMN05326647, study PRJNA326480) | marine metagenome | isolation source: seawater | place: Indian Ocean: North | collected 2010 | reverse complement strand
GAAATAATTCGAGATCCTCGAGTAATTCTTTTAATAACTCAAATAGCTTTTCACGTTCATCATTTTCATCAAATGGAGGTTTTTCATCAGGAGGTGGAACAGTTAGCGCGGGAAGTGGAGGTGGATCTTCAAGAGGGAGAAATTAATATGCCAAAGAAAAGAAAACTAAATAGTAAAAATCCTAAATATTGGGATAAATCAAGACTACCGGAGGAAAAACCGATTAAGGAAAGAAGATTAATTAAAACCTATAGTGGTTTAAAGATCTGGTCTGTTTTTTTATAAATTTAAAATTATGAAAGTAAATATTTACAAATTTTTGTTAAAGGAAGCTGAAGCAAATAAGGAAAAAGCCTTATTAACTTTAGATTTAATGTCTAACCATTCTGTAGGAATTGGAGATCACTCAACTGAGGATTTTTATAAGAATGCTAGAGAGGCATTACATGAACTTTGTGAAGCAAATGAACAAATAGAGACTATTAAGTCGTTAATTAAAAATGATTAATTTTGTATTTGTTTTAATTACTGTTGCTTTAATAGGTTTAATAATAAGAAGGTTCATAATTGATATATTAGATGATCTTCCAAAACTTGATGAAGAAGATTTGGATTAGCAAAATTTTTTTCGTATATTCAAGTATAAAAAGGTTATATGTATATGTCAATAATTTCAGAATTAAGAAAAGAATTAACAAATATTCTTGAATTACAAAATAAACTACTTAAAGGTAACCATACTCAAGAGGTCAAAGATGAGCTAAATTCTAACTATGAATTTAGACTTAAGGGCATCTCTGAAAGGATGGAGGAGTACACCAGTGAGTGGGATGAGTTTGTTTATGTATTAAGTAAACCCTCTAATCCTAACATGGTAAAAATAGGTTGGACTACTTTCCAACCAGAAAAAAGACTTAGAGAGATTAATTCCGCTACTGGAATTATAGAAGAGTGGGATTTAGCTTGGTTTTTAGAGTGTGCTGATGGAAGGGATTTAGAACAAAAAGTTCATGAATACCTAGATGAATTTAGAATTAGAGATAACCGAGAAGGTTTTAGTATAAGTGTTTCACAAGCAGTTGCTGCAATACAAAAGGTAAATGAAGATAGATATTAATTTAGAATACAACCATAATATGGATCCTTATGATAGGGATGAAATATCTAATAGAAAACCAAGAACTGTACATATAGTTACACCATGTACTAGAATTTTTAACTTAAAATCCATAGCTGATTCTATAAGTCATAATTCAGATTTGGCTTTATGGTCTGTAAAATTTAAATGGTATATAGTGTTGGATACTAATTGTCTATCTATATTTGATATAAATCAAGTTCTTGGTAATTTAGATGATTTGAAGATAGGAAATAGATATAAAATGGAACCTCCAACTGTTTTATTAAATGATAAACCAGGAACTGTGGGTCATCAACATAGAAATTTAGTTTTAGATAAACTAATGAATGAGAATGCTAAGGGTTATTTTTATAGCATTGATGATGATAATATAATGCACCCTCATTTTTGGACTATTTTTGAAGCACCTTTACTACAGGATGAGTACTTAAATAAATTAGATTTTAAAGATGAAGATACTCCTGCTATTGCTCTAACTCAAGTAGGGAAAGATGAGGAGGTAAGATTTGGAGATGGAGGTACCTATTTACATGCCAAACCTGAACAAATGAAGCTTTACCATGTAGATACGGCTCAGGTCTTATTCAATTTGGATTATATAGGTAATCATAGATATAATGTTTTTGCTTACAATGGTGATGGTATTATAGTTGAAAATTTTTACAATGAATTTCCTAATTTTATATTTATAGATAAAGGTTTGTGTTATTATAATTATTTGAAGTAATGTTATTAAGTGAAACTATAGGTGTATTTGAAAATATATTCTCTGTTGAAGAGTGTAATCTAATGATTGATAGATTTGAATCTGCTAAATCAGAAAATGCAGGTTATAAAGGTGAATCTGGTGCTGGTTTAGATTATAATGTTAAAAGAACTTATGATTATGATTTAATGTCCGATGATTCTAGGAATTATAAATGGAGAGACATTATTTTAACTAGATGGAATAGTACCTTAACTAATGAGTATTTATCTAAATTTCCCTACATTGAAAATTATGATCATAATAGGGTTGTAAACGGTAAAACTTATTATGAATCACTCCAAATGCAAAAATATGATAAGGGGTTAGGTCATTATAATGCATGGCATGTTGAAACCGAAACTTGGAGAACCTCTAGAAGAATGTTTGTTTTTATGATTTATCTCAATACCATTTCTGAAGGTGGTAGAACAATATTTAATTTTAAAAACCCAGGAGAACAAGATTTTTTCAGTGTACAACCAAAAGCTGGTACTGTAGTGATTTGGCCTGCTAGTTGGCCTTATATCCATAAAGGGGAAGTTCCTTTATCAGGAGATAAGTATATTATTACAACCTGGCTTTCTTATGACCCTGAAGAAATAACAATTAAACCTTATTAATATGGAAAGTTTTGAACAATATATGAAATCTAAAGAGGAACAGGAATTAATCAATGAATTAATTATGGAAACTCAATATAAAGAAGAGTTATGGAGGTTTCACCCAGATAATTCTAAATCTATAGATGTAGTAGCATCATATGCTGCATCAAAAGCTAAAATAGCTGAGTTAGAAAAAAGACTTAAGGAATTCTAAAATATCCTGGTTTTACACAGGTAGGGGTTATTCATTAGGGAGAGAAAAGCCAAGAGGGTTAAAGCCCCAACCTATTAGAATAACCCTATTTTATATTTATCAACAAAATGTTTACTTATTCTGCTATAGTTAGAAAGGTTATAGATGGTGATACAATTGATGTTGATATTGATTTAGGGTTTGGGGTTTGGTTATATAAACAAAGACTTAGATTTAAAGGAATTGACACACCTGAAAGTAGAACTAGAGATAAAGAAGAAAAAAAATATGGTTTAATTTCTAAAAAATTTGTAAATTCATTTTGTCACGTAGGAGAAAGAATTACTATTAAAACTTTTAAAGATAAAAAAGGAAAATTTGGAAGGGTTTTAGCTGATGTTTTAGTTTATGATATTGATGGTGATAGAGAAATTCTTTTAACTGAGTTAATGATTGAAAAGGGTTATGGTGTTAGATATGAAGGTCAAAGTAAATCTTCAATTGAAATGCAACATTTAAAAAATAGAAAAATTATCATAGAACGTGGATATTAGCAGAATATTTGGTCAATTTGAAGAACACAATAAACAATCTGCTGATAAAGCTGTTAGAGATTTATGGGATGATAAACCCCAACATAGACTTAGGACATTTGCCAAGTTGATAAGAAATCACAACGTTTTTCTCGAAAAAACCATACAATACTTTTCCCATAATAACCCTGATTTTGATGAACAGGAATTTAGGGAAAGTGGAGATTTAGTAGTTTACAATAGGGCTTTTTATTACATTAAAGATTTAGATTTGAATCAAAAAGAAGATGAAATAGCATTAGCCGTATGTGGAAGAGAAATACAATCAGAACTATATGATGCTTTAATGTTCTTTGAAGAGGAAGAAGAATATGAAAAATGCGCTATTATACACAAATTTATAGTTTTCTTAAAAGAAGAAAAAATTTCCCTATAATTACGTGCCTTTTTAATTTTTACATGTTATATTGTCGTACGACAGGTACGAATGAAATTTGGGGAATATGAGGTTCGATTCGTACGACATGGTTGGAAAACTAAAATATTTTATTTAAATTTAATCATATGAGAAATAGAAGATTAGTACTTAATATGCTTGACCAGTTAGAAGGTCAATTTAACAATTTAAAGTATTCTGCTAATAGAGGAGAATCTTTAGAAACATTTATGAATACTCTTGAAAAATGTGAGGAGATAGTTGATAATGTCAAAACACAAATTGAAAGAGAAGAAATCATTGGAACAGAATTAAATAATTAATATGTCCATTAACGCAGAGAAAATAAAAAGTAATTGGGAAACATTTTTAGGTTATATTGATCAATACATCAAACCACCTAGAAAACAACAGCTACTTTCATTTTATAAAGAATTTGAAAAACGTATCGCTTTAATGCCTGCCTCCCACAAAAAGGCCTACCACAATGCTTTCCCTGGTGGCCATGTTGACCATACTAACCGAGTTGTGGAGGCAGCTTTAAAGTTAAATGAGATTTGGATTGAAATGGGAGTTGATGATACAACGTACACTGTTGAAGAGTTAGTTTTTTCTGCTTTAAATCATGATTTGGGTAAAATGGGTGACAGATTAAACCAAGCCTATTTACCTCAAACTGACCAATGGAGAAGAGATAAATTAGGTGAAGAATGGGTTTATAATAATAAATTAGACTACATGACTGTCCCAGAACGTAGTTTATTTTTATTACAAGAAGCGGGAATATCATACACTAAAAATGAAATGTTAGCAATAAGATTACATGATGGTTTGTATGACCCAGCTAACGAACCATATTTAAAAAATTATATGGCAGAGACTAAACCTCGAACTTCATTAATTTATATATTACACCAGGCTGACCTTTTAGCTTCAAGAATTGAATTTGAAAAAGAATGGTTGCCTAAATTAAGAGGTGAAACAATAGTAGAAAATAAGGAGAAAAAATCTCCTACTAAAAGTAAAGCACTTGGATCTATAAAAAGTGAAGGTTTAAGTGATTCAATAAAAAATTTATGAGTGAAATAGCTATTACTTATAATATTATTTTGGGTGTATTAGGAGCTTTAACAGTTATCCTTGGTTACACCACTTGGAATTTATTAAAGAAAAATGAACGAGCTGAAGATATTTTAGTTTCGTACAGAGATTATTTTGTAAAGTTTCAAGAACAAATTAACAGGACAGATAAAAGGTTACAGGAAATCGATCAGAAGGGTATGTTTAGTAGTGATGATGAGATCGGATGGTTTTTTAAAGAAATAAATAAATTACAAGACCAAATCCGTAACTTTAAAATCGATGCCTAGAAAAGCCAAAAAAAGACAATACTTTACCCAAGAAACTGAGGACGCTATTGTTCTATATAACAATACTGAAGATCCAGAAGAAAAATCTAAAATTTATAGAGATAAAATCCATTATGCTTTTTTTAAGCTAACGGAAAATATTATCCACACCTTTAAATTTTATCATACTGAGGTAGATAAATTAGAACATTTACAACATGAAATAATATGTTTTTTACTAGAAAAAATTCATTTATTTGATAAAAGTAGAGGTGCTAAAGCGTTTTCTTACTTTGGAACTATTGTAAAAAGATATTTAATTATTCAAAATACTAAAAATTATAAAAAGAAAATAGAAAAAGTACCTGTATCTGATCTTGAGGGTAAAACTGATTGGATTTATAGTTTAGATGATAATGAAAATAAAACCCAATTAGATAGATATATAGGTTTATTTACTACTCATTTTGATGAAAATTTATATAACTACTTTCCAAAAGAAAATGATGCTAAAACAGCTGATGCGATTTTAGAATTACTTCGAAAAAGAGAAACGTTAGAAGTTTTTAATAAAAAGGCACTTTACATATACATTAGGGAAATGTATGATGTTAAAACCCCTAAGATAACCAAAATAGCTAAGCAAATTTATAAGGTATTTAACCACCATTATTTATTTTTTAGAGAAAATGGTTACGCTAATTTCCAGAAATTCTAAAAAATCATATTTATAAGTAGATAAATACTATAAAAATGAGTGTATTAGATAAGGAAATCTTTAAGGATAAAAAATTTTCCGATTTACTTTCCGAAATTTATGATAACCAAAAAAAGAAAGAAAGACAAATTTCTACTTTAATTGGTGAATTAAAACCGTTAATAGCTGACATTGGTGATGCTACTTTAATTGTACCATTAATAAAAGACTACTTAGAAATAGGTGTCAGAAATGATGAACAGTTAATTAAAATGGCTACTATTGTTCAAAGATTGGCTTCTGCGACCGGAAATTCAGATGATAGTTTAGGGATATCTGAAGCTGAAAAAGAACAATTAATGAATGAATTAGAAGAAATAGGTAATAATCTTAAAGAACAAGATAAAAAAGATAAAGAGGAAGAATAATGGTTAAAAAATTTTCTTGGGGGAAATTTGAAACCGATTTAAATCCTCCTAAGCAATATTCTGAGGTAGTACCTACTATACCAATCCATTATGGGAGGGTAACTGATATTTGCTTAGATGAAAATTCACCTTTATATATAGATGGGTCTTATTCTAATATTGGATCAATTTCGTTTGATTTTGTAGAAACATCTATTAATAGTTCTAATTTAGCTAAACCATTAAATCCTTTTTTAAAAACCTACCCACTAATTAATGAAATAGTAGTGATACTAGAAGCACCAGATGATGATGCCCAATCAAGACCTGAAAGTAAAAGTTATTATTATTTAAGTGTCACTAATATTTGGAACAATCCTGAGTTTAATGCATTACCTAATACAATACAAAATCAATTAAATAGAAATAGAGAAGAAATTGAGGGTTTAAGTAATGAATTAGATCCTAATGGTTCAAGTGGTGGTAATTTTATTGAAACTGGAAATACTAAAAACCTAAAATCATTCCCAGGTGATATTATCATGCAAGGAAGAACTGGTAATAGTATTAGATTAGGTAGTACCCAATTTTTAAATGATAATAGTTTACCTAACACTTATAGTTCAAATAAATTAACAGGAAATCCTATTTTAATATTGAGAAATGGACAAACGATTTCAGAAAATATCCAAAATCCTAGAGCTAATTTTTTTGATACAGTAGAAAATATTAATTTGGATCCTTCATCTTTTTATTTAACAACTAATCAAATTATACCTTTAAGAAGTTTAGCATTTAATACTGACAATTATATTACTAATGCCCCTACTTCTTTAAATGCTTTTGAAAACCCCCAAGCAATTATTTCATCTGATAGAATTGTTTTTAGTGCTAAAAAAGATAGTATAATTTTAGATGCTGATAAATCAGTTAGTATTAACTCAAACGGAAGTTTAAATCTTTCTACTTCTGTTACTATAGTTGATTCATCTATTATTCTGTTAGGCAATAAAAAAGCTAATTCTCCAGTAGTTAAAGGTGATCAATTAATACTTTTATTAGGAAATTTAATTGAAGCTGTTGAAAATTTTTCTGATGCTTTTATTACAAAAACTTTAACCGAAGGAGGTACAATAGGAGAAATAGTTGAAGCACCTGAAGTCGCTGGTGTTAAAATAGGTAGGGACGTAGTAAAATCTAGTAGTGATTTAGAAAATCAAGCTTTAGCACTTCAATCAATTTGTAGAAAAATAAAAAAAGAAGGTTTATCTACTTTAAACTCTAAAACTGTAAAAACAATATAATGGGAACTAATAATTCAGGAATAGTTGTTGGACAAATTACAGACCCATTATCAGGTGATAATAAAGAGATAAAAGTTTCCTCTAAATTTGTAACTAAAGCTTCAGGTAGTTTATCTACAGTTAAAAGTAAGGCTGAGGATTTTAAACAAAAAGCTCAAAATGTTGGTCAAAAAGCTATGGACCAATATAACTCATTCACAAGTAAATCTATTATAAAAGAAGATACAATAGCAGGTAAAATTTTAGGAAAAGTAGATGTAAGAGATGTGGCAAGATTTTTAAAATCTGAAACACAAGATTTATTTAGTGATATAAAAAATCTAAATAAACAACAAATAGCTGAAATACAAAATGAAGTTAATAAAACTGAAGAAGAAAAAGCTAACTTTTTTAATCAAATCTTTTCTATTATAACAGAGCAAACTAACCTTAAAAATAACATTGATAAAGTTAAGATATTAAAAATTTTAAATGAAATTAAAAAAATAAAATTTCACAAAATAAAAATAAAATCTACAATTGTTCCTGGTTTTGATGTTGAAATTCCTAAAAATGAAGTTAGACAATCTCAAAGTGTTAATGAAAAAATTACCGTCCTAACAGCTAATGGTAATTTTGATTCTAGTGGTAAGTTAATAGATCTTGACCCAGTAGCACAGCAAGAATTCAAGTTAAATCAAATTAATGAAGCTTTAGCTCAAGATAGAAATTTAATTTCTTTAAAAGCTGGTCAAAGGGTACAAGGTTTAACAGTCTTTATACCTTCACCTTTTTATATAACAATAAAAGATTATTATACAGATTCATTTACTAATTTACCTTTAGGTGTTGCAGCAGAGATTTTAAATTCTGAATCTACTCTTGTAGAAGCAAGATATGGAAAAGATTTAATAATACCTTATTTTCCTAAAGCTAGAACTAATTTAAATGGAGAAGCTACTTTATTAATACCTTATCCTTTTAGTATTTTAACAGAAAATGATGATGATGAAACACCTCCTCAACCATTAATAGATTTTTCAACTTTTGCTGATGATACCCCAACAAATTACACTGATGAACAAGTCAGTGAAGATTTTCAAAATTATATAAAAGTAGTAGTAACCCCTCCAACTGGTTTAATTCCACCTACTAATAAAGAAGATTTTTACATCATAAGAAAAGAAAATAACAAAGCAGGAGTTTTTAAAAAAACTTTACAAATTGATTGTATAGATTCCCAATTAGTAGATGTTGGTGTAGAATATGGTATTATCCAAAGAGCTAGAAATATTAAAAAAGTAAGAGCTAATTTAAATGAATTAGGTAGAGATGGTTTAAAATCTTTAGTTAATACAAGAATAAAAGACATTAAAAACAGATTACTACCAGCTATTTTACGTCAGGGAATTCAATTTGGTATGAATCAATTGTACCAATTTGCTACAAATAAAGTAAATACCCTAAATAAAGTATGCCCACCTGAAGAAAAGTTAAATGAATTAATTGCAGCTAGAAATAAATTTACCCTAGCTTTAAAAGTAATCTATAATACGGTAAAAGCTCTTAATGTTGTTTTGGTTGGTTCAAAAGTAGTTATTAGCGTTGTGTCCGCTGCTATTGCTGCATTAACAGCTATTCAATTAATTGGTTTCTCAAAAGAACCAGTTACTCAAGCTAGAATAACAGCTCAAAACAAGTTAGGTAATGCTAGAAATAGAATAGCTACATTAAGTAATGATCTAATACAATTACAAGTTTTAATAAGAACAACATTAGATATGTTACAAGTAATAGATTTAGCTATTGAACAATGTGGTGGAGATGCCATTGAACCTTCACAAGCTGAACTTGAATTATTAAGAATAACTCAGGACACAGATAGTCAAGGTGAACTTACAACCTCAGTTAATGGTTTTTCTCTTTCAGTAGAACAAGATAATAGTGCTTCTTTTGGTAGTACAAACCTTAAACGTAGAAGAGCTATAGGTCAGGATAAGAGTGGTAATATAGCTTTAAGAGGAGAATCCTCTTTTAGTGCAAGTGACCAAGTATTGGTAGATGAATTAGCATTTTATATTACCGTAAATAATTTAAGAGGTGATTAATTAATATTTATAATAAAATAACAATGAAGTTAAACGAATTAAAAAAAGTAATTAAGGATTCTGTTAAGGAAGCTATTCATGAAGAATTAAAAGAAATTCTTTTAGAAGCAGTAAAGGGAGGTTCAAGCCCTAAAACTACAGTAGTTTCTGAAGATAGCAGAAAAAAATATGCTAATGCTCTTAATGAAACAACACTTAACTTTACTAGTAATGATGTAGCTAAAATAGGAGCTATGAGTGGTGGGTACCAAGTACCTCCAGGTGTAAACACTGCTGGTGAGGGAAGTACTTTACCTGCAGGTGAAGTTGATTTAAGTCAAATTAGTAATTTAATGAACAGTAAATAATGGCTTTTAGTATAAAAAGGATAAGTGCTATAGATTTTAATCCTGCTAAAGCAGTAGGGATTAACTATCCCTTTTCTGGACCTGCAGTTTTTTTATCTAACTTTTATACTAGAGACGCTATTAAAGCTTCGTTAATTGATTTTTTTTCAACATCAACTGGAGAAAGATGTTTAAATCCCCAGTATGGATCAGGTTTAAGAAATTTTTTATTTGAACAAACTACTGATGTAACTTTAGCTGATATAGAAGCTTTATTAGTTGAAGAAATTGAAAACAATTTCCCATTAGTAAGAATAAGAGAAGTTTCTTTAACTGGTACTCCAGATGAAAACAGTATAAACATAGCTATTAGTTATGAAGTTTTACAAACTAACATAAGTGATACAGTAGATATAACAATTGAGTAATGGCAACTAAAGTAGATAGAAATATAGTTTATTTAAATAAGGATTTTCCCGCTTTAAGGAATCAATTAGTTAACTATACTAAAACTTATTTTCCTAATACTTATAATGATTTTTCAGAAGCATCTCCAGGAATGATGTTTATTGAATTATCTTCTTATGTAGGTGATGTTCTTTCTTTTTATCTTGAAAATCAAGTTCAAGAAACTTACATTCAATATGCAAATGAAACTAATAATATTTTTGAGTTGGCTTACATGTATGGTTATAAACCTAAAGTTAGTTCAGCTGCTATTGCTCCAATAACATTAACTCAACAGGTTCCTGTAACTCAAAGTGTAAATGGTCCTATACCAGATTTTAGGTATGCAGTTACTATTCCTGATAATACTAAAATATCTTCACCGGACACTTCATTACAAACTTTTATTATAGGTGATAGTGTTGATTTTAATTTTTCATCTTCAACTGACCCTACCTCAATAAGGATAGCTAGCACTACAGGTGGAAGTCCAACACCTGATTATTATTTTATAACAAAAACTAGAAATGCATCTGCTGGTAATATTGTAACTACCACTTTTACTTTTGGAAATCCAGTAGAATTTGCAACTGTAAATATAAATGCAGAAAATATTTTAGGTATATTAGATATTACTGATTCTGATGGTAATACTTGGAATGAAGTAGATTACTTAGGTCAGGATATGATTTATGAACCTATTAAAAATACTAATACTAATGACCCTAATAATTTTGAGGATAGTTCAGATGTCCCTTATCTTTTAAAATTAAAAAAAGTTCAAAGGAGATTTGTTACAAGATTTACTGATTCAGGATCATTACAAATTCAATTTGGTTCTGGTACTACTTCTGATAATGATGAATTAGTTACCCCAAATGTAGACAATGTTGGTTTAGGATTACCATATGAAAGAGACAAAACAAATACAGCTTATTCACCTACTAATTTTATTTTTACTAACACTTACGGGATTGCTCCTTCCAATACTACTCTTACAGTTAGATATCTTCAAGGTGGTGGGATAGCGTCCAATGTAGTAGCTGGTGCACTTAGTAATTTAGATAAAACTAATGTTAAATTTAATAGTCTAAACCTTGATGCTTCAACTGCTAATTTCATTTTTAGTACTGTTGTGGGTGTTAATTCAACTGCTGCAACTGGAGGTTCTGATGGTGATTCAATAGAACAAGTAAGGAAAAATGCAATAAGTAATTTCCCATCTCAATTAAGAGCAGTTACACCAGATGATTATCTAGTAAGAGCATTAAGTTTACCATCTCAGTTTGGTAACATAGCTAAAGTTTTAGTAACTTCTCCTGATGCTAATGAAAATAATGCTAATTTATCTCTTTATTTATTAGCTTTTGATGTTGATAAAAAACTAAAAAACCCTTCTACAGCCCTAAAAAATAATTTAAGAACTTACCTTAACCAATTTAGATCTTTAGGTGATAATATAATCTTAAAAGATGGATTTGTAATTAATATAGGAGTAGAATTTGAAATTGTAGTATTACCTAATTATAATAGTAAT
>MDSZ01201519.1_pt1 | contig 11808 bp, 5 predicted proteins | sample 811201 | NCBI WGS metagenome assembly MDSZ01 (sample SAMN05326647, study PRJNA326480) | marine metagenome | isolation source: seawater | place: Indian Ocean: North | collected 2010 | reverse complement strand
GTTACTAGCGTTACTAGCGTTACTAGCGTTACTAGCGTTACTAGCGTTACTCGCGTTACTGCCGTTTCTTACTGTATTTCTTGGTGTGTTTTTAGATGATTTTTTGCTAGAAGTACTAGACTTACTTGATTTATCAGAAACTCTAGGGGTTTTTTCTGTTTTTTTTTCTTTCATTTCTAAAATCCTATCCACCTCAGATTTTAAAATATACAGATCTCTAGAGTCATGTTCGTCTATTGAAGTTGCTTTTCTTAACTGAAAATGATTATCCTTAAATTTTACAATTGAATCATATATAATTCCATCTTTATTTTTCTCATTTGCTAGTTTGATTGCCTCGAAAATTGTCTTGTTTTTCTTCCTTGACTTAGTATTAGGATCAGCACCAACCTCCATTTTTTTAAATGGTTTAGTCCAACCCATCTTTTCAATTTCTTCCGTATCTGATTTGACTGTTTTTTTTTTTTTTAAAACAACCTTACTTCTTTCTCCCCTTTTTTCGTTGTATGATAAATTGCTATTGCTGTTTTTATTACTTGATTCTTGACTAGTCCTTACACGGCGCACAGGGTCAAATGTACCCTGACAAACACCGTATTTATTTTTACCTTTAGTATCAACCGCACAAACAAATTTATCTTCAGGACCCAATTCTGAATAGTTAATACAATTTTTGTAAATGAGATCCTTGTACTTAAATGGAAAGACACATCTTTTAGTTTTATCTGGATTACCAATTACTTTTGCCCTTATATTCTTCTTTAATGATTTTTTATTATGGAAAATTTCAGGCACACTATTTTTATCTCTAGACACTTCTACTACTTTCATTAAGTTTGTAGGTTTATTTTTTTTAACTGTTTCACTATAAAGTTCATCAATAAACTGGTATATGTTACTGTTATTACTAAAATAATTATCTATAAATACTGGAAATTCTTCTTCATCAATTACTTTTTGATTATTTTTTTCATATTCAGGATTACTGAATGTACCATTTAAAAGTTCCTCCCTTTTCAGTTTTGATCTAATTAAATCTTCTGAAATAATTGCAGGGAAATTATCTTTAAACTTTATATTTTTACTTCCACATTTAATTATTTTTAAAGGAATATTAGTTACTTTTAACTCCTTTTTATCACTACATATAGCTTCAACTATAAACTTTATTATATTATTTAATTTAATTCTTTTTTCTTCATGTGATACATTTAACTTAATAATATCCAACAATTTCGCCCTCATTTCGTTATTTTCGCCTAGCGTTTGACTGAATGAACATTTTAAATATTTAAGTGAATAGTCTTCATTTGAAAAGACTCTACGTTTGTTAATTTCCTCTTCACTTACAAATAATTTAACGTTTAAACTAGGAGAATATAGTTCCTCTTTATGTATATCGTTATTATATTTTACTGTATTAACAGGAACAATTGTACCTAAATTATTTTCGACCGCTACTATATTACCCCCTTTTACAACTAATTTACTGATTTTTATATTTAAACCACTTTTTTTCAAGGTGTCGTACATATTTCTTAATTTTTCTAAATCCAAAGATAATTTAGATTTAATAACTTCAAAAATGGAACGTTTAATTAAATTTTTCTTAACAGGAATTTGTAAAGCGTTAAAACCACGTGTTTCAATAAAAAGAGGAGATTGTTTACTGTCTCCGTTTAAAGTTACTAATACACCAATACCTTTGACAAAAATGTCAATAACCACTTTTTTTACTGTTAAAACCCCCTGTTTACTTAAATTATTCAACATTCCTATTGTAGGTAATGTATCGTAAACAATACTCTTATTTTGTAATTTGTCTTCTCTTTTTGACATTTTTATCAAGGCGTTCAGTATTTTCTCTATATTACCAAAAAGTTTATTGATTATTTGTTCGTTTCCATCTTGTTTATATTTATCACTAAACAACGTAGGATCCAAAGAAAAATATTTTATAAATTTTTCTTTATATCCATCTTGTCTATGACCGCCAGTTGTAGTTCTTAAAACAATCGGTTCAAAATAATCATTAAATTTGTAAATAATAATTGTATTTCTATTTTTACTGTAATGATCTGAACGTGGTGGATTTATAATTGAAAAACTTTCCTTTTCATTATCAACAGTTTTCTCTATAATTATGACATTCAAACCTTTTAAAAGAGGCACCATATTACTATTTCCAACTGCCAAATCAAGTGGTACGCTAAACATATGCCACAGCATTTTGTAGTTCTTTGTAATATTCATGTCACCTAGATACTTTTTAAAGTATGTGAAAGCAATTAATATTGTCTTTTTCATATTTAAGTCGGTCACTTTAATTTTTTCAAATAATTTTACATTATCGGGATTATTTAAAAGTTCACTTTCTATTTCTTGTTTTTCAACTTCTTCCATGTTTATTGAAAAATATTTGATTAAGTCTCCATTATTTATTCTTATAAAATCGGATAATGTTATTTTGTCTAAAATATATTTGATTAATTCTTCAGCGGACATTTTAAAATATGAACCAATTGCAGACAAGAAACTATATTTACTATTTTTTTCTACACCCTTTCTTAGGAAAATATTTGAATCAAGTTTTACTTCCCCATCCAATATATTATCACGACTATTAAGTAAAAGCGTATCTAATTTTTCTGGTAAGAATCCATATCTCTTTTTCATTAAAGGCATTTTATCTGATTTAAAAATATATCCCTTTGAAATTGTATTTTTAGTAACAATTTTTTCAAGTTTATTATCTTTAAATTTGTATGAACTTCCTAGAGAAGTTTCAAAAACCATATTGTTTACTGGATTTATTTCAATATGTGTAAACTTTGTAACACGTTCTAATTTTTTTTGACTATTTTTACGAAATACCCCTGTACCGGTTGAATTACCTTCACCAAGAAGAACTACACTTAAATTTTTATGTAATAAAATATCTGTTCCAGTTTTAATTTCACTATCATTTAAAAACTTATCTATTTCAACCCTGTTGTCTTTGTCTAAAATTAATTCTACTTCATGGGAAGCGCATTTTTCTACATTTTTATCCTCATCATTCTCCTTAAATTTAAAGCAACAAGGTGCGCAGATGCCATCAGGGTGTGATTCAGGTGGTAATAATTTTGGAACTGCTTTTTTACTAGAATCTTTTACTATTTCTGTGTACCAGTAGTTTTTATCGGTTGGATCCTTGGGAAGTTTATTACCAAAATATTTTTTCAACTCCTTATCTATTACTTCTTGATCCTCCCAATAATTCTTATTTGCATTTTTGTATCTTCTAACAATAATAGTATTACTGTTTGTAATTGTGTCGTCTTTAATTATTGAACCACCACAGTCAGGACAGGTTCCCGCTTCTTTACTGTTGACTAACTGTCCTAATGTTAGAGGCATCATACATTTAACACAAAACAGGCGGGCGCATATATAGTATTTTTTAGTTTCTTTACTTGAACCCCATTCAAGGACTGTATTATTGTTTTCTGGTTTCATCCATTCACTATTTTTAACTTTCTGATATTGTGAAAAAGATAGTATAATTGGTTGCCTGTCATCTACTGCTGGACAAGACTGTGAATAAGAATTGTAATCACTACTTTTGGGATAGTTAAACATTTTAGTGTCCAAATTACGCATTTGTTTCATGAAATCACGTTTTTTCTGTTCTGTTAGATTATCTGGAAGTCTTTGTTCTTCAAATGTTTGCTCAATTTGTTCCAATTCACTATATGTCTCTTTATCTCCTGCTAATTCTTCTTCAATTTGTTGATCTTCTTCCTCATCACTAAATTCATCTATATCACTATCTTCTTCACTATCGCTGTCATCACGTTTTACTGGTTGATAAGTTGCCTTTTTTTTAAAAGATGTCACCAATTTTTCAGTTAGATTGGTTTTTTCTTCAATTTTAGTCTCCTTTAAAAGAACTGCCTGTTGAGGTTTTTTATTATAACTTAAAATTGTTTTTATCAAGCGTTTTATATTTGTTAATTCACCAAAACAAGTAGCATTTTCAACGTGTACTAAATATTCATACTGACTACGCTTTACAATAGTAATGTCTATTTCGTAATTTTGGTAATCTCTCAGTTTTAAATCACTCATTTTTATTGTTTCTTTTAAAAGTGTAAGTATTTCGATTGCTTCATTTTCACAAAGGTTAAATAATTTATTTGCTTGGTTTATCCATTCCACTCTAAACTGGGTTACATCTAATTTTAACTCCTGCATTTTAATAAAATAATTTCTAATGTTACTAAAATTTTCAAAATTATTAACCCGGTGGTATTTCAAGTAAATATTTCTTGGACGTGATTTGTTTAATCTGTAAGTGAAATATTCACCAAACTTATTTTTAACAATCCACTGTATAAGTGGAATACTTTTCTCTGCTTTTGTTACATCTGTCATAACATCAAACATAGATTCGATATTTACTAAGGGAATTTTGTTAGGGTTGATATTTCTAAATTCAAATCTTTTAGGGATAAGACTAGATATTCTCGAATCGATATTTTTTTTAATCATAACTAATTGTTGTTTTAGTTGTTTCTCTTGTTCTTCCAACAACTTGCTTTTAAGATCTAAAAATTTAATTGTTATGGTACCATCTGGTTTTAAGATAACATCACAATAATCAAACTTCAATAATTCGTATTTACTTGTTGTTAATTTCATTTTAAAAGTAAGTTCTTCAGCGTCCCTAGGAATAGGTAATTCTATTTCAGCGCGTTCACCAGATAGTAACTGTCTTTCGCGGTACAGTTTTTTATTTACAGACCATCCAACCATCTCACGTTTAGTTAAAACTGGTTCAAGTTTCCCTGGTTTAAATTTTTTAAAGAAACTTTCTTTTTTGTTTAATTTTAAAAAATCTTCTAGAGATTTGTCGTCCTCTCTTGTAATTAGTGATTTATCGTCTATTTTATATGAAAGTTTACGATCCATATCTTTATAACGAACAAATGGAATATCTTTATCTACTGAGAACCTCCTGAATAATTCACCTAAATCCAATTTATTTCGAACATTAAATTCTTGGTTTTCATCACGATAATAACTGTATGGTCTATTGAACGCCATTACTACATTATTATATCTTTCCCTTTGAATATTATGATTTTTGGTGTCCACCGCCAATAATTCCATATAATTACTGGATTTTTGTTTAAAATCATTTGTAATCTGTTTGAATAATATATCTTCTGCCGTTTTATCGATGCTTGTATTTTTATGACTATTAAAATGATAATCAATCACCAAGAGATTTTTATCTGAACTGGGAAAACGTTGTGTGTAAGTGTCATGATCGTAAAGATTTATTACAGGAACACCAGCATTACTTATTTTAATATTTGGAAAACATGACAAAACTGTGTCGTTTGTGTCTCTTGTAGTGAAAGGTTTTACGCTTTCAATAGTTTCTGTTTCTCCAAGAGCGATCGGGTCAGGATTAATTAACATTATTTTATTGCCATTTTCAAGTCTGGTTCCTAAATTCATTTTTATTTTCTTTACCCTTCCGTTCTCTATTTTAAGGTAGTCGTCAAGCACTACGTCTTCAGTACCTAAATGTGCCTGTATTTTTTTTAGCATTAAATCACTTATAGATTCTGGTTCAAAATCCGCCCAAAGACACATTTTGTGATAAAATAATTCTTTTCTAGCAAAGGTCATAATTTTCTTTTTAATGACATTTACTGTATCAAATTTTGTAATAAAATGTGGTACCAAAATAACGTTATTATTTGAATCTTTTGGACCCTTGAAGTCTTCTTTGTCACCTACAAAGAAAAACCGTGTTTTAGTGGCTCTATCATGTATTTCATAAATATCATTAAACATATTTAATATAGAAATAGAAAAAAAGATTAAAGATTAGTTTTGACTTGCACACTTAGCTAGATAGTCTGCCATATAATTTCCGTACCACTGATTATATTTTTCCTGGTCTTTTCTGGGGTCTGGTGCTGATTTGTGGGCTGGCGTATAAAAGAATTTAATATTGTATTTTTTGTAATATTCTCTTAATTTTTTTATATAAATAACATTTTTAACAGGAACGCTCTTACCCTTTACCCTTTTCATGTAGTTGTTTTTCTCCCAATTATCCGCCCACTTTAGTATTGAATTAATAGTATATTCACTATCGGTATATATTTTTATTTCCACAAAATCCATAGTCTCTTCTGATTTTATTACTGTTTCAACTGCAAGAATGCACGCCATCAATTCACAAACATTATTTGTCACTTTTTGACTAACAACTTTCTTAGATATATTTCGACCATCATTTTTACCAAAGTAAACGCCCACACCACCACTTACAATCTCAGCGCGCTTTCCATTATTAATTGTAGAACCATCTGTGAAAACAGTAATAACCTTTTTTTGTGGTTGAAATGTTGAAAGTGGTCGGGGTTTGGGAACAGGAATTTGTTGGGGAACAGTTATTGGTATATTACTATCTGAGTCAGAAAGATCTGGAATATCAGGTTGAATAGATTTGGTTTTAGATTTTTTTAAGAACCATTTACATAAATTTTGACTCATCTAAAAGGTTTATAAATATAAACAAAGGTTTTATTTTTTCTTTTCAATCGACTTCATATAGTTGACAAATTTTTCTGTTACTTGTTTAGCGTCAGGTAAATCATAGTTTTGAGCGAGATAAATGCCAGTAAATGTTCCAGCAATAAATGAACCTATATTTAGCATAAATTCTTTAGTATCTTATTAGAAAAAATTAACGCGTTTAACAACTTTTCCGTCTTTATCTTTTTGTAATGTAATTTCCCCTATAGCGTCTCCTGGTCTAGAAGCGCGTGTAGCGGCAGCATCATAAAGAGTTTGTTTTACGCTGGAAATATTTCTTAACGCGTATTCTTTACCACGAATCTTTACAAAAGTTGGTTTCCAGGTAATTGTTTTTACTCTTCTCGCTCTATCACGATCTTGATGTTCTTCAAGAATATTTGGTATGTAGGAATAATCCACCCTTGAAAGTCTTGATTTAGGACCGTAATCAAGACAGGTGAATGGTTCTTCACGGTCAAGAGTTTCAAGAGAATTTAAGGAACAATCCATAGACGCCTCCTTAATAAGTCTAAGAATTGTATTCATGATATTTAATTTGCGTTGTGAAATATCAAAAAGGACTTCATCTGATGTTTTTCCAGAAAAATCGTCCTGTATAGTTTTCTCCGCTTTCAATTGCTCTTCACGAGCTTCGGCAATATAAGTAAAGATTTCTACTGTGCGGTCTTCTTTTGGTAGTTTACTATGAGAGTTTACACGAACAGCTCTCCCTCTTACTTGCTTAAGTCTTACTGGATTCCAGTATGGTTCAATTATGTGTACTTGTCGTACATTATGTAAATCGATTCCTTCAGCGCCAGTTTTGGTTGTCAATAAAACGTGTAATACGTCACCGTATAAGTTATTTTTAGGAAGGTCTAATTGTTTTAACTGCTGTACTATCTTTACAGGCAATTCATCTATAAGATTATTATATATTTTCCTTAAAATATCACTTGTTTCACTTCCACCTCCCCAGAAAGCAAAGCGTTTTTTAGTTTTTTCTGCCGGATCTGTAAAATCGGCATCTATAATATAATCACCTTCAGCGTCCTTTTTCAGTTTCATTTCAGTATAACCGTTAGCTTTTAAAACTATTCCAAGTACGGCTATTCCTTCAAGTGTTTTATATTCTGTGTAAACAAATGCATTACCTGGCGACGAAAGGATGCTATTCATTATCATATTGTATTTTGGTGAATATTTAGGAAGTTGTTCGTCTGTATCAACTTGTAGGTATTTAGCGCCCATTTTGTCAAGTTTCTTTAAAGCTTGAGATTTGGCTTTTTCGTACATTTTAACACGCACCTTCATTTTCTTTTTCTCGGCTTCAGTCTCATCATCTATTTCTTCAATAAAATCTTCCATTTCATAATCTTCTAATAAGTCAGATTCTTCTCCAATTTCTCCTGGGTATGGTCTAGGTATTTCTTCTGGAAAAACAAAGGAACAGTGCATTCTAGAATAGGCTCTATAACTTGATTTAACTTCATCACTAGATCCAGAACCGACATCAGCAACTGCGGCAGCACCAGGATTAGCTTTTGCCTTTGTTTTGGCTTTAGCTTTACCCTTTGATTTTTTATTTTTATCACGAGTAATTTCTATATTACGGATCTTAGCGTAATTCATAAACTGATAATCACTCATAGGAACTTTTATAATTTCATTCTTAATTACTTTTGGCAATAAATCCATATCTTTTGTCTTATAGTGAGACACCATACCAAGTACTCTAGCTTTAAATAATTCCTCATTCTTAAAATTTAAACCAGAAGAATCCATAAACAAACGGAAAAATTCAACCTCGTCATCTGGAAATGCCGTGTATTTTACAGTTTCTACATTATTTGGTATTTTTTCAGCTAAGAGAACATCCCGTACCACTTGCTTAAAATCGTCTGATTTTACATTTCCCTCTGGTGATTTTTTAACACCTTTGTTGTCGGCAGTATTTACAAAACCATATGGGACCTGGGTTACAGTAAGGAGATTATCCTTTGGTGAAATAAAAACTTGGTCTGTTAACATGTGATTTCTTAATTTTTTTTCAAGAGTGGGGTATTTGGTTGATTGAGGTCCTGGACGCATTCTAAATTTGTGAGCTACTATAGGACCTCTAATAAGGTTAAAAAGTTGCCCTACCTCATATGGGTTATTAATCATAGGTGTACCTGAAAGAAATACTACTTTCAAGTTGTCTGCTTCCATTATCAACTGTTTGATTCCCCTAGCACGGATCCCGGGATTACCCTTTGCCATAGCATTAGTTATATTGTGAACTTCATCAACAATTAAAACCTTATCATCTAAAACTCTATTGTCGATAGCATCTTTTATTGATTTTTTATTGAGACCGTCCATATGTAAAAATTTATATCTGTCAGATATCATGGCTTCAATCTGAAAATTGAGAGCGGTTTGTTGGTCTCCTGATAATTGTGCGTAATTAGAAGATTTTTCAAAATTTACAAACCAAGCGCCTCCATTTTTTTTAATAGCGCGGGCGGGGATTCCCAAATATTTGGCATATTTCTGCTCATCAGTACCCTTTTCAACCTTTTTAAAGAACCAGTGCTGTGTAAGACGGAAATAATGGAAACCACACTTCATTAAATTTTCCTTAAAGTTGGCCTTGAGTGATTTATTTAAAAGTACTACAACATCACGGTTGCTTTTAAACGCTTCAGCAATTGCGATTGAAGCACATGTTTTACCTACTCCTAGTCCATGATAAAGAAGTAGTCCCCTATAAGGTGACTGATTTTGAAGATAATCGCGAACTAATTTTTGATGATTGAAAAAAGTAAATTTATCGGATTTTGAAAATTTATTTCCTGGTTTGGCGCGATACGTACTATATGCCTCATCTATAAAATTTACAAAATTTTTTCTGTTGGGTAGTTCATAGACCTCTGGGGAAATCATTTTGAGTTTTGGTACTGAGTATTCAGTTGACTCATATGCCTCAGGGATTTTTTTCTTTAGAACTATTTTCTTTTTTTTCTGAGTTTTCTTTTCTTCACAGAATGCATATCTTTTCATTTCGCCTTTTTTACTCAATTTTGTGGCGCAGATTTTATCATCTCCCTTTTTGATGCACTCGGTATACTCTGTATCCTTGCCTTTAATTTTAAAAGGAAAAAGACAGTGTCCATCACCTAATGAATATTTTTCATTTTCACGATGGACGGTGCCTTTTGAATCAGTTAATTTTACAGAAACTTTATCCATATAATAAATACAATAAATAAATTATTGACTTTAATCTAAAATAAAAAAGATCGGTTGATTTATAGTACTCTAAGTTTCTAATACTTCAAGTAAGCGCCTGTGTAGTTACACCCTACCTGAGACACATTAAGTAATTGAGATGTTGTATAACCCATATGGTGAAGAATGTCACGCATTTCGGCGGTGTAGTAATCCGCTTGAGGTCCATATCGCTCTCGGGTGAAAAGCCACAATCCTGAACCATTTGTCCCTTGTTCGCTAGTAGAACAGTTGCCATCCTTGTATTTTACTGTTGGTGGACCTCCAGAAACGATCGCCCATGAATAATTATAAGACTCTGGACCAGCAGCAATAACCCAGTAAGGTCCTGCGAATGCGTTAGGAAGGAAACATGGTGCGTTAATAATCTGTGATGGGATATCAGGGTCGGGTTGTCTAGCACAGAGTGTAAAATTATTTTTATTTTCCGATGCACCGTTGACACTATCAACATTTCCGTAATTATACACAAGGACTACATTTCCAGTAAAAAAAGGTACTGTCTTGTTAGTTGCATCAAGTGTCTGCGCTACACAGTAAAGAGTTTCTCTTGGTTGATAACCGGTAATTTGCTGTTGCTGAATAAACCAAGTTGAACGGATATATTCGGAGGTATTAAAGTCTTCCATCGGTTTCACGATAGGACAGGTATTTTGAGTAAAAAGTAGCGGTATGATAGCGGAGGACATAGTGAAGGGCATATTATTATAAACAATTGTATTTATCTTTACGTCATTTACTTTTTTTTCTTTTTTTTGTGTTATTTAAGTTAACTGAAAATTACTATTCTTCAAGCAGATTAAAGTGGATCAAAGCGTTCTTTGCTGCCTGTTGCTCGGCGCGTTTCTTTGTATTTCCCTTGCCAACAGTAAGAATATTTTCATCAATATCTAATGCTGCCATAGTGTAAATTTTCTCATTAGGATCATCAGAAACTTCAATTTCCTTATACTTAATTGGTTTATTGAAAGTCTTGTGGAAGTAGCGGGCAATCTGGTCTTTGTAATTAATATCCTTAAGAATTAACTCGCTAAAATCAATCAATTCTTCAAAGATGTTTGTAAAAAGTTCCTCGCAGACTTGATAACCTATACCGCTATAGAAATTATTAAATACTGTCGCATACTCTCGATAAAGTTTATGATCGCTTGGAAGATTGTTAAAGTCAAGAAACACGGCGCCGAAAAATGCCTCAAACGCATCCTCAAGAAGGTGTGTAGCCTCACGTCCATTACACATGTCCTCAATATGGCGAGAGACGATCAGATATTCCGCAAATCCTAATTCCTTGGCAAAGTATCCAAGAGTGTCGCACATTACTAATCGCGAGCGCATCTTAGTCATAAATCCCTCATTTTGGTCTGGATATCTTTCGTATAAATACTTGGCGGTAATAGGTGACAAAACCGAATCACCAAGAAATTCCAGACGTTCATTATCTACATCCATCAAGGGGAGTGCACCCTCTGGTTTATCGACCAGTTCAGTATTTGGGTCTAGTGCTAGCAACTTTTCCTTACAGTAAGATTTGTGAATGAAAGCATTTTGGTATAGATCCATATTATGGGGTTGATATGGCATATCAAACCTCTTAAAAATAGAAGAAATAAATTTTTCGTTGACATGTTTGTTGTTGAAATTGTAGGGATTCACAATAATTTTTGTAGCTTCCTCTTCGCTATCTGAAGGTTCTGGGTAAAGTTCGGACATGGTAGTTATTAATGTGTATAATCTTTCACTTTTTAAATTATTTTTATCAATTTAATTTCTTTTTGTTTTATTTTTTCTGTGACCTAGTCTTCCCTTTTTTCCTTTCTTTGAACCCTTCTTTTTTCTACCTTCTTCTTTTATTGTGGATAATCCTAATAATTTACGATTTGTATAAACGGGACCTTTATATTCGGGAGGGAGTTCATTTTTATTTTTAGCTTCTTGGGCTTTAAGTTTAGCCAT
>MDSZ01152110.1_pt1 | contig 11808 bp, 12 predicted proteins | sample 811201 | NCBI WGS metagenome assembly MDSZ01 (sample SAMN05326647, study PRJNA326480) | marine metagenome | isolation source: seawater | place: Indian Ocean: North | collected 2010 | reverse complement strand
TGTTCCAGTTGTTTATGATGGAGTTGGAAAAAAAACATTTGATGGTTCAATTGAATGTTTAAAAGTTAGAGGTATGATGATTTCTTTTGGAAATGCATCAGGACCACTTGATCCATGTAATGTTACAAAATCATTAGCTCCTAAAGGATTATATTTAACAAGACCTAGCATAGCACACTATACCGCTTCAAGAGAAGAGCTTGATGAAGCTGCCCAAAAAGTTTTTGAAATGTATATAAAAAAAAAATTTAAGTTGAATATTTTTGAAAGATATTCATTGAAAGATATAATTAAAGCTCATCAAGACTTAGAAAATAGAAAAATTTTAGGACCTGCAGTAATTATTCCTTAATCAACTTTAACATCCATATCTGACATATGAAGTCTTAAAGCATTAGTTGAAATATGAATTTCTCTTATAAAAAAAAGAATTGAAATCATCATTGATAAACAACAAGATCCAAAGATTACTCTGGCTATAAAAATTTCATTTAGGTAAAGACCCAACACAGTAAGCATGTTAAATAAAAAACCAAAAGCTCCAAACATTATTGACCATCTCAATAAAGTTATTCTGCCACTTAAATTTATAAATTGTTTTTTCCACTCTGGAGGCACATGTTTTTCGTAAACATGTTCATCATGTAATTCTCTAATCAAAGCGCTTAAAGAGTGAAACCTGTTACTATACACCCCCATTATTAATGGAATTGCTGGAAACATTAATGCAGTTACTGTGTAATCAATATTCATACGAATCAGTTTGATTATCAATGTTGGCTTTGTTATTTACAAGTAAAATTTATGAACCAATTAAATCTTTTTTTTGATCTTATAAGAATCAAAAGGCCTATAGGCTTTATGTTACTATTTTGGCCTTGTGCATGGGGTTTAACTATAAGTTATAAATTTTCAGAAAATAATGATATTTATTTTTATTATCTGATTTTATTTCTCTTAGGAGCAATATTAATGAGATCTGCTGGTTGTATAATCAATGATATAGCGGATAAAAATTTTGATAAAAAAGTCTCTAGAACAAAAAATAGACCAATCGCATCTGGTAAAGTCTCAGTAATTCTTGGTTACTTTTACTCTTTTTCTTTATGTTTAGTTGCGTTGATAGTTTTATTACAATTTAATAATTTGACTATCATACTAGCCCTACTTTCGATGCCACTGGCATTTTCTTATCCTTTAATGAAAAGATTTACTTATTGGCCACAATTATTTTTAGGAATTACTTTTAATTATGGTTTAATTTTAGGCTGGGTATCTATAAATAACGAAATCAGCATTACACCATTTATATTCTATATAGGAGCCATATTTTGGACACTTGGCTACGACACAATATACGGGTACCAAGACTTAAAAGATGATGAAATTATAGGAGTAAAATCAACATCAATTAAATTTAAATCAAATCCATTTTTTATTTTAAAATTATGCTACTCTATTTTTTTAGTTTGTCTGATTATAACTGGTTTATTGCTTCAACTAAATCAATTTTACTTTTTATTTTTACTAATTATCGCTATTCAAATGTTTTATTTTCAAATAAATAAATTAGACATTAACAATGAAATTAATTGTTTAAAAATTTTTAAATCTAATAACCTAGTAGGTTTTTTGATTTATTTAAATTTATTAATAGGTAAATTTTAATGTCTAGTAATATTCAAATTTTAAAGAGACTTTATAATGATTATACTAAGAATTATTTAAGTAAAATTTTACTTTCAGTATTTTTTACTGTTCTTCTTGCAGGTAGTACATCTGCTGTTGCATATTTACTTGATCCAGCAATTAAACAACTATTTGTAAACCAAAATCAAAAAATGATTTATATTATCCCTGGTCTAATTATTTTAGCATTCGCAGTAAAAGGTTCTTCATTATATATGGCCAAAGTAATTATGATTGGAGTTGCTGAAGAAGTAAGAAAAGATATTCAAATCGATATGTTTGGTTCTTTGATAAAAGCAGATACGAAACTAATAGATAATAAACACTCAGGTAAATTTATCACAAATCTTACTAACGATGTTAATATGATTACGAACTTAGTGAGTACTGCAATTTTAAATCTTTTCAAAGATACTCTAACTTTATTTGGTTTATTATGTGTAATGTTTTATCAAAATTGGAAATTATCATTAATAGCTATAATTATGATACCTTTGGCAAGTTATGCTGCAAGAACTTTGGGTAAAAGAATAGGGAAAGTTACTACAAAACAAATGAGTCAGGCTGGTATCTTGACAACTTATCTTTTTGAAATTTTCAAAAATCATAAATTAACTAAAATATTTCAAAAAGAGACATATGAAAAAAAAAGAGCGGATGAATTCATCAATAATTTAAAAGAGACTTCAAAAAAAATTGCTATTATTTTTGTTAGAGCATCTCCAATTATGGAATTTCTAACAGGAATTATGATAGCTTGTCTTATTTTTGTAGCAGCAAAGCTAATCTCTAACAATGAATTGGAAGTAAGTAATTTTTTTTCTTTTTTAGCTGCAATGATGTTAGCATATCAACCAGTTAGGTCCCTAGCTACACTAAATATAGCTATTCAACAAGGGTTATCTGGTGCAAGAAAAGTTTTGCCTATAATCGATGAAGCTCCTCAGATAAAAGATAAAAAGGGGGTAACAGATCTAATATTTGATAATAGTGAAATTACTTTTGAAAATGTTAATTTTAACTATTCTGAGGAAGGTCAGATTTTAAAATCAGTAAATCTTGATTTTCCTGGAAAAAAAATGACTGCCTTAGTAGGTCACAGTGGTGCTGGCAAATCAACTATCCTTAATTTAATTCCAAGATTTTATAATATCGAAAGTGGTGATATTAAAATTGATGGAAAATCTATTTTTGAATCAACAATTTTCTCATTAAGGAAAGGAATTTCACTTGTAAGTCAAGAGACAACACTCTTTGATGATACTATTAGAAAGAATATTGCTTATGCCAATCTAGATGCGACTGATAAAGAGATTGAGGAAGCTGCCAAACATTCTTTCGCTAGTGAATTTATTGAAAAATTACCAGATAGATATGAGACAATAATCGGTGAGAATGGTATTAGACTCTCGGGAGGAGAAAAACAGAGGCTATCAATAGCAAGAGCAATTTTAAAAAAAAGTCCTATTATATTACTCGATGAGGCTACTTCGTCTTTAGATGCTGAGACTGAAAATAAAATCCAAAAAGCCATAAGTTTTTTAACTAAAGGTAGAACAACAATTGTCATTGCGCATAGACTCTCAACCATATTAAATTCTGATAAAATATATGTTATTGATAATGGCCAAGTTATGAGTTCAGGTTCTCATGAAGAATTACTTCAAAAATCTGAGATATATAAAAACTTTTATGAAAAACAGATTAAAAGATCATAATGCTTTTAATTTATAGACTTCTAATTAATCTTACTTACATATTTTCACCTTTTATTTTAATTTTTAGACTCATCAAAAGAAAAGAGAATTTTGAAAGCTATTTACAAAAAATTGGTTTACCATCAAAAAAAAGGGTGAGTGGAAATTTGCTTTGGTTTCATGGTGCTAGTGTCGGTGAAATTCAAAGTATAATTCCTATATTAGAAAAATTTGAAGACAATAAGAAAATTCATCAAATTTTAATCACATCTAATACTTTAAGCTCATCAAAGATTATTAAAAAACTCAAATTGAAAAAAGTAATTCACCAGTTTTTCCCTATAGATGCAAATATTATTTCAAAAAAATTTATAAATTATTGGAAGCCATCTAAAGCTTTTTTTATAGACTCTGAAATCTGGCCTAATACAATTTTAAATTTAAAAAAAAAACAGATTCCAATAACTTTACTTAATGGAAGAATCACAAAAAAAACATTTCAAAGATGGAACTTACTACCTAATTTTGCCTATCAAATTATTTCAAATTTTGATTTATGTCTGTCATCTAATAACGAAACCTACAAATTTTTAAGTAAATTTAAGCCTAAAAAATTAAAGTTTATTGGCAACTTAAAATTTACACAATCTGAAAATAAAATTTACTCAATTGATCAAAATTTAAAAAATTTTTTGAATAAAAAAAAACTTTGGTGTGCTTCAAGTACTCATAAAACAGAAGAAATCTTTTGTGCTAATGCTCATGCTATTTTAAAAAAGAGATATAAAAACTTATTAACTATAATAATCCCTAGACATATTGAGAGATCTAATGAAATAAAAGAAAATTTAGAGAAAATGAAATTGAAAGTTCATCTAGACGAACCAAAAAAAAAAGTAAAAATTGATACCGACATATACTTGGTGAATTCTTATGGGAAAACAAAAACTTTCTACAAAAACTGTTCAAATGTTTTTCTTGGAGGTTCTTTAATTAGTCATGGAGGTCAAAATCCGCTTGAGGCAGTTCGATATGGATGTAATATTTTTCATGGTCCAAATGTACAAAATTTCAAAGAAATATATGATTTTTTAAAAAGAAAAAAAATTTCAATTAAGATAAATAAACTTAATGAATTAACTAAAAACTTAAGTAAGTATTTTTTAAGACAAAATAAATCAAGAAATAAACATAAAGAATTTAAAAATATAGGTCTAAATATTTTGAACAAGACATATAAAGAAATTAATTTATAAATTATTATGAGATTAAAAAAACCTAAATTTTGGGATAATGAAAGTATATCTCTTTGGTCTATTTTACTTTTTCCAATTTCAATTATTTATTTGATTATTATCTGGTCAAAAAAAACCCTGAGTAGTTTCAAAACTTATAAAAAACCTGCAATATCAATTATTTGTGTTGGAAATATCTATCTTGGAGGAACTGGAAAAACTCCTCTTTCTAAAGAAATTTATAAAATTGCTAAGTCATTTGGTAAAAATCCATCTTTCATAAAAAAAAATTATGACTATTTATCTGACGAAATAAAAATGTTGAATGAAATAGGCGACGTTTTTACATACAAAGATAGAATAAAAGGAATACAATCATCAGTAGCTCACGAACATGATGTGGCAATACTTGATGATGGTTTTCAAGATTTTTCTGTAAAACCAAATTTTTCAATTTTATGTTTTAACTCAAAGCAAATGATTGGAAATGGTTTTTTAATTCCTGCCGGTCCCTTAAGAGAAAGATTGAATGCAATTTCAAGAGCAGACTGTATAGTCATTAACGGTGAGAAAAATTTTAAATTCGAAAAAAAAATCTCTCAAATTAAAAATGGCAAAAGTATACCTATATTTTATTCAAAATATAAAATTAAAAATATTGAAAATTTTATAAATCAAGAAATATCTGCTTTTGCAGGCATAGGAAATCCCTCTAATTTTTTTGAATTACTTAGAGAAAATGGTATCAATTTAAAATATACATTTTCATTTCCTGATCATCATCATTACTCTGAAAAAGATTTTGAAAAAATTAAAAATTATAACAGTACAAAAATTGTTACAACAGAAAAAGACTATTATAGAATGAATGAATCACAAAAAAAAATGTGTGAAATAGTAGAAATTGACTTAGAGATTAAAAATAAAAACGAATTTGAAAATATTCTCAAAAATCATCTATGAAAAATATAAAATATTTTTTTGAATTTTTTTTTATAATTATATTGTTTTTAATTTTTAAAATTGTTGGATTTAAAAATGCATCTAATTTAGGTGCAATAATAGGTCGAGCATTTGGACCTTTATTTAGATCAAATAAAATTATTAAAAATAATTTGGAGAATTCAAATATAGGTACGTCTGAAAAAGAAAGAGAAGATATTACGAAAGATATGTGGGGTAATTATGGAAGAATATTTGCTGAATATATGTTTATAAAAGATTTTAGGAAAAATAAACTTTCAAATAATATCGAAATTGTTGGTCAAGATATTATAAATGAAATAAAATTTGAAAAAAAACCTGTAATTTTTATTTCAGGACACTTTAATAATTTTGAGTTAATGGCAATGCACTTAGAAAAATCTGGAATTGATCTTGCGGCTATTTATAGACCATTAAATAATAAGTTTTTAAATCCTATAATGGAAAGAATAAGAAAACAATTTATTTGTAAAAAACAAATAAAGAAAGGAATTTCTGGCACTAAAGAAATTTTAAAATATTTTAAAAATGGGACTTCAATCGCACTTATGATTGATCAAAGAGTTTCGGAAGGTATAAGTTGTAATTTTTTTAATAAAAAAGCTTTGACAACAACTATACCTGCTCAATTTGTTAAAAAATTTGAATGCAAAATTGTACCAATTTATATTGAAAGAAAAAATCGACATAAATTCAGATTGGAAGTTCTTAAGCCAATAAAATTTTCCAGTAAAGAAAATTTAGAAGAAATTACTTTTGAATTAAATAAAATTCTTGAAAATTTAATAAAAAGAAATCCAGAACAATGGATATGGTCACATAATAGGTGGAAATAAATTAGTATTTTTCCTCTCTTTTTATTGAGGCTTCAACATATGAATAATAAGCTTCCTGTAATTCTACATTCCAGTAATTTAATTTATCTAAAGAAATTTTTTTTTTTGATATTGCACAAATAACATGATCACCCTCCTCGATTATTTGAAAATTATTCGGTAAATATTTTATTTTAGCTAATTTTTTAAACATTTTTAGTTTATATATACTTATATGAAAGTTGGAATAATAGGAAGTGGTGGAAGAGAACATGCTTTATGTTATGCAATAAGAAAATCTAGCAAAGTAAAGCAAATCTACTGTATCCCAGGAAACGCAGGGACCAGCTCTTTAGCAAAAAACGTGGATTTGAATTTAGATAATTTTGAAGAGTTAAAAAAATTTTTCATTGAAAATCATATTGACATAATTGTAGTTGGACCAGAAAAACCTCTTGTAGATGGAATAGTTGATTTTCTATCAAATAGTAACATAAAAGTATTTGGGCCAAATAAATTTGCCTCAAAATTAGAGGGTTCAAAAATATTTACGAAAGAAATATGTGAAAAATATCAAATTCCTACTGCCAAGTTTGGAGTATTTAAAAGTTATGATGAGTCTTTTGCTTTCATTAATAAATCTAAATTTCCAATTGTTGTTAAAGCTGATGGTTTAGCTGCTGGTAAAGGTGTTTATATTTGTGAGTCTAAAGATGAAGCTCAAAAAGCAATAAAAGATATATTTAATGGTAAATTTGGTGAAGCTAGTCAAATATTAATTGAGGAATTTTTAAAAGGTGAAGAAATGAGTTTTTTTATAATTTCAGATGGAAAAAGTTTTAAAAGTTTTGGTACAGCACAGGATCATAAAAGAGTTGGTGAGGGAGATAAAGGTTTAAATACCGGAGGGATGGGAGCTTATTCCCCATCAAGATTAGAAAATAAAATATTAGAGAATAAAATTTTAGACAAAATTGTTAAACCAACGCTCATTGCTTTGAAAGACTCAGGTAATGAATTCATAGGATTTTTATATGCAGGTTTAATGATTGTTGAAGGTGAGCCATATTTAATTGAATATAATGTAAGAATGGGTGATCCTGAGTGTCAAACAATTTTACCTAGACTAAAAACTGATTTATTTGAGATAATTGAAGCAGTATTAGAGAAAAAATTAGAGTCTATAAATATTAATTGGTGTGAAAATAAATCTTTAAGTATAGTTTTGTGTTCTAAAGGTTATCCTGAAACTTATGAAAATAATAAAAAAATTAAAAATTTAAATAAAATTATACTTGAGGAAAATCAATTTATTTTTCACGCAGGTACTAAAATATCTAATAATGAAATATTTTCTAACGGAGGACGTGTTTTAAATTTTGTAGTAAAATCAGATAGTTTTGAAAAAAGTAGGAGTCAAGCGTTAGAACTCATTAAAAAATTAGATTGGAGAGATGGATTTTCTAGAAAAGATATTGGATTTAAGGTCATAGATATATGAGAATCATCGGTGGAAATTTTAAAGGAAAAAAACTTCTCCTACCGGAAGATAAACTTACAAGACCATTAAAAGATATGGTAAAAGAATCTATTTTTAACATAATTGAACATTCAAAAAAAATTAATATTAAAGTTAAGAATTCATTAATTTTAGATCTTTTTTCAGGATCCGGCTCTTTCGGTATAGAATGTCTATCTAGAAGTGCAAGAAAGGTAGTTTTTTTTGAAAGCCATAATAAAGCTTTAAAAATTTTAAGGGAAAATGTTGACTCACTCAAAGGAAAATTAAATTATGAGATTTATGACGAAGATTGTTTTGATTTTACCGCTAACAATTTAAACTTAAATCTTAAATTTGATATTATTTTTATCGACCCACCCTTTAAAGAAATAAGAATTAATAATATTTTAGAAATAATAATTGCAAAAAAAATATTGAATAACAAAGGTGTTATAATAGTTCATAGACATAAAAAAGATATCATTGAATTAACAAAAAAATTCAAAATTTTAGAAAAGAGGAATTATGGAATTTCAACAATTTTTTTTGGTAATTAATTTTTTTTTAATATATTTGAGGTCTCTTTTTTAATTAATTCCACAGCCGGCTGATCGAAAGGGTTAGTTTTTAAAATTCTTGCTAGTAATATTGTTTCTAAAATAAAAAAAGTAAATAATTCTCCTAAAGTTTCCTCACTTCTTTTATTAATTACAAAACTTCTATAGGGTATATTTTTTTTTTTAAAAATCTTTTCTGTGGCTAAAAATTGAGAAAAGGAGACATCATTAAGTGTTTTATTTTTCAAATAAATATGTGTTTTTTGAAGTTTGCTGTTGTTAATTCTTTGTGAATTTTTTTCTTTTACGAAAAAAAAGGTAAAAAAATGATTTTTTACTCCATCTAGGTAATACTGCATCAAACTATGATTGTCGCGTGGCATAGATGATATCAATGGTAATATACCCTTGCCTTTTTTTCCTAAACTTTCCGCAACTAATTGCTGATACCAATAAAACAAATCCGCTGAGCGATCATCATAATTTAGAATTATAGAATTAGTTTTTTTTTTTTTAATTAAACTATAAACACTTGAGACATTTTGAATTAATGAATTTATAAATTTTTTATTCTTAACTAATAAATTAAGTTGTCTAAATTTATTAGGTTTAAAGCCCATCAATTCAGCTGGCAACATACCTACTTCTGACAAAACTGAATATCGGCCTCCAATGAAATTATTATGGTGAATAACTTGGGATTTTAGCTCATGTGCTAGGTTAGATAAATAGTTTTTTTTGTTCTCAGTTAAAAATAAAGTAGTTTTTTTCTTTTTAAGTAAAACGTTTGAATTAGATATTGTTTCTAAAGTATTACCTGATTTTGAAATTATTAAATTAACATCAATTTTGTTATTCTTATTTTCAAAAATATTTGAAAAATTATCTATAAAAATAAATTTTTTTAATTTTGGTTTTAAAAAAAAATATATTGCTTTTGCACCAAGAATTGACCCTCCCATACCAATCATTTTAAAAATTTTTTTTTTAGATAATTTGGAAATTTTAGTTTTATCATATGAATCTTTATAATCATTTCCTAAAGATAAAATTACCTGACTCTTTTTTTTTATTAAAGAATTAAAACTTTTTAAAATTTGAGTATTTCTAAATAAATTTTTTTTTCTAAATTTAAAATTTTTAAAAAATATATTTTTACTCAACATTTAATTTATTTGATTTTGTCTAAAATAGACCTCTTTAAAGATGTGGAATTTGATTTATTTTTTTCTCCTGAATTTGATTTTTTACTATCTGAAATTAACAAATCTTTAATTTCATTTGAATTAGATTTTTCAGTCACTGAAATATCGTCAGGAACAGGTAATTTTCCATAATTAGGAGGTAAAACTAGCGGGCTTTTTTTTTCAACTAAGAATTCATCAGTGCTAGATTTTTTTTTTAAAGTGAGAGCATCAGAGCCGCAAGATACTAAAAAAATAAAAATTAATAATAATAAAAAATTCTTCATTTTTCCGATTTTAAAAATATTTCTATATATATTAACAATAAAACACCTAAAGATATAAATATATCAGCTACATTGAATATAAACCAATGAAATCCGTTAATATTTATATCAATAAAATCTAAAACAGAGGAATAATACAATCTATCAAATATATTTCCTAATGAGCCGCCAATAATCATTAAAAAACTTATCTTTTCCAATCCTTGAGATTTTTGGACTAACCATAAAATTATTAATGTAATTATAATTATGATTGTAGTTAATATATTATAATAAATATTTTCTTGAAATGACAACAAACCAAATGCGATACCATCATTCCACACTACATTGAAGTTTAAAAATGATGTTATAGGTTTATTAAATTCTCCTGATAATTCAGAAGATTGTATGATTAAATATTTGCTAACTCTATCTGTACAAAATATAAAAAATACAAACAAAAAATTTAATATATTTTTTTTTGAAATTAAACGTCTAACCATGTCTTTCACATGGTGACATACTTATTTTCCAACACACTGGGCATTTTTTCCCCTCTGCTTTTTCAGTATTCACGGTAATTTCATTTTTGTCATCTTTTTGTATTATTACAGATGAAGTTATACATAATTCTGACAAATCTACATCTTTCACTAAATCTAAATTTCTTTGATTAAGTTTGATTTTTAAAGAAGCTTCTAAACTTGAACCAATTATTTTTTCCGCTCTCTTCTGCTCAATACTCAAATTACAAATATCTCTTATCTTTATTAACTTCAACCACTTAGAATTTAAATTATCATTTTTAAATTTTTTAGGATATTGAATAAATTTTTCTAAATGGATACTTTTTTTATCAGTAATCAGTTTAAATATTTCCTCAGTTGTAAATGAGAGTATTGGAGCAAACCATCTTAATAATGCATCTAAAATAATATTTAATAGCAATAATGTAGATTTTCTTTTTGTAGAATCTTTGGGATCACAATACAGTGTATCTTTTCTAATATCAAAATAGAATGCAGACAAATCTACAGTGCAAAAATTCAATAAATCTTTATATAAATTATGAAAATCATAATTTTTAAAATACTCATTAAATTTTAAATTTAAATTATAAACTTTATTAAGCATAAATTGTTCTAACTCTGGAATTTCTTTTATTTCAATACCCTCTAAATCAATATTCTCAAAAGAATCATTTAAATTTCCAAGTAAATATCTAAATGTATTTCTTATTTTTCTATAAGACTCTGAGTGTTGATCTAAAATAGAATAATCTATTCTTAAATCCTCAGCATAATTTGATGACGCTACCCAAATTCTAAGTATATCTGCTCCATATTTTTTTAAAATGTCCTCAGGTGCTATTACGTTTCCAAGTGATTTAGACATTTTTAATCCTTTTCCATCAACAACAAATCCATGTGAAAGAATGGATTCAAATGGAGCTTTACCTCTTGTCCCACAAGACTGTAGCAATGAAGAGTGAAACCAACCTCTATGCTGATCAGATCCCTCAAGATACATTGATGCTGGCCACTTAAGATCATTTCTTTTTTCTAAAACAAAAGAATGTGTTGAACCACTATCAAACCAAACCTCTACAATATCGCTAAGTTTCTCATAATCCTCTGCATTATATTTATTTCCTAAAAACTTTTGTGGATCATCCGAAAACCAGCAATCTGATCCTTCTTTTTCATATATTTTTGCAATCGTCTCAAAAACCTCATCATCAACTAAAATTTCCTTATTTTTTTTATTAATAAAAATTGGTAATGGAACTCCCCAAACTCGTTGTCTTGAAACACACCAATCAGGTCTAGTTTCAATCATTGATTTTAATCTTTCTTTACCTTTGCTGGGATAGAAAG
>MDSZ01067683.1_pt1 | contig 11808 bp, 12 predicted proteins | sample 811201 | NCBI WGS metagenome assembly MDSZ01 (sample SAMN05326647, study PRJNA326480) | marine metagenome | isolation source: seawater | place: Indian Ocean: North | collected 2010 | reverse complement strand
CATTTTATAGTATGTATCTAATTTAAGCTTTGCAGATGATATAATGTCTCTTTTAGACAATTTCAAACTCTGATTTAATAAATTTCCATTATAATTCCGATAATTAATTTTTGATTCTTTTATCACATTGACATAATTTTTTTTACAAAGATACGATAAGCAAAAAAACCAATCATAAACTTTTGGCCTATATTTATAACTATTTATAAAAGAATTAATTATTTCTGTTTTAATACTCATAGATCCATATCCTAAGATATTCTCATTAATAATGTCTTTTAAACCTACTTTACCCTTTTTAAAGAAAGTTTTATTTCTAAAAATGACATTGCTAAAACAAATATTTTTTCTTTTATTTTTTTGAAAAAATAAGACAATCTTTTTAATATTATCTTTATGTAAAGTATCGTCAGCATCATGACAAATAACCAAATCAAATTTATTCATTAAACATTCTTTTAATCCTGATATTCTATTTAACTCAGGATTTTTTTTGGATTTTATAATTTTTAAATTTGGGAAATTGTTTTTGTTAATTATCTTCAAAGGTTTTTTAAAATTTTCATTCACAACCACTAATTCAAAATTTTTATAACTTTGTTTTTGTAATGACAGAAAATAATTATTTAAGTATTTCCTAATTTTTGGGTAAATAACAGTTAGAACAGCAATTTTCATAAATTATTTTTATATTTTTTTGGCTGGAACCCCAAGGTATGTGCCTGAAGAGATTGTGTTATTCATTAAAACACTTCCAATACCTACAATAGAATTGCTTTTCACTTTAACTCTAGGGAGAACCACTGACGAAGAACCAAATTCACAATTACTCTCTATTTCTACCTCACCTGAAATATTAGATAATGGATTAAAATTACAAAAATTTTTTATCTTTACGTCATGAGCAATAAAAACATTTTCATGAAATAAATTAAAATCACCTATTTCAACTTCAGGATTTAAAACTGTGCTATTAAATATTAAATTTCCTTTTCCAATTCTTTTTATAAATTTAATTTTATTTAAATTAATAATTATATTCGGCCATTTAAATTTTTTATTTGAAAGTTTTTTGACAATTTGTTTTCTTTTTTTTTTATCACCTATTGCAATTATCAAATTTAAATTTTTAAAATTTTTTATCAAAAATTTTTCATCACCTAAGACTCTAATATTGTTGATTATAATCTTATTCTTTTTTTCCTTACTTATAAAACCTAAAACTTTATATCTCTTGATATTAGATATTAGACCATAAACTTCTTTTGCAAGACCTCCAGAACCAATTATAATACATAATTCTTTTTTCATATTAATTTTTATCTCTAAAACCTAAATAATTAATGTCATTATTTATTATTGAATTTTTAATTATTGTAACCTCAAAAATTATTTTTAAATGAAATGTTACAATCATTATTATAATTGTTGCTAATAAAAAAGTATTTATTTGATTAAAGTAAACTCCTAATACAAATATTAAAAAATACCTTTCATGATATGAAAAGAAAATTCCTTTTAATTCAAATCTTTTAAAATAATTAATGTATCTTATTATTAATTTATCAATTGAATTTATTGAGATTTTTTTTTTCTTTTTTAAAAAATAATAAACTTGAATCATTTGTTTATCCATCCATGCTTCAGCATAATTAAGTATTAGAAAAATATTTATTAAATAAATACTTAAAATATCAGTTAAACTTGAAAAAAGTAATGCATATGCATTCATAACTAAAATTAAGAAGTCAAAATATGAGTCTATGATTATACCAGTCATAGTGCTTGAATTATTAATTTTAGAAATTTTCCCATCAACTAAATCTAGGACTAAAACAAATTGAAATAAAATTATAGCTAAAATAAAATCATCTAAAGCAAAAAAAATTGCGGATGATATAGAAACAAAAAATCCAAAAATGCTTATGTGATAAGGTTTAATAAATTTAAAATGATAAATTAAATTTAAAATTATAATTGCCAAATAATTTAAAAATAATTTATCATATAAAGTATTAAGTTTAGGAAAATACCTTCTAAAAGTCTTCATATTGTAAAAAATTAGTCCAACATTACAATTTTACCTTCAGATGGTGTTCCTGAGGCATTAATTGCAAAAATCATATAAGGGCCATTTTGAATTATATTTTTATCATCTGGGATTGAAAATCTTATTTCATTTTCATTAATTACCTTAAAGTCTAATGATAAAAATTTCGACTCTGTTGGTTGTGCATGAGTTGTATTACCTGTACTTATAATATTAATATTTGTTATATCTTTTGAAGAATCAATTTTAAGACTAATGTCACTTCTGTTTTTTATATTATTATTCAATTCTATTATTTCAGGTCTTTTTGCTAAAATTGTTTTTCCATTCCAATCAATCGTAAACAAATATGGAGGGTAAAATATTTCAGCATTCCAAACATCTCCACCTGCTACTAAAACACGGCCGTCGGGGAGTAAAATTGAGGTTGAATGGTAATTTCTTCTTACTAAAGATTGTGCTAATTCTGTCCACAAATTTTTTCTTTGATCATAAATTTCAGGTGTAAAAACACTAAAAGTAGTATCATCAAAACTTGTTCCACCGTTAACAAAAATATTCCCATCTGGTAAAATTGTTGCATCTGCATTAGAACGGGGATAATACATTCCATTCATCTTTTTTATAACTGGTTTTGAAGTATTAGAGATATCTAAAAGTGTTACTTCATTTGAGGGGAAGAACTCTCTCAAATTATGATCTGCATGATTAGCCTCTGCATGTCTATGTAATATTTTTCCATCTGTTTGATCTCCTCCTATTAAAAGAATTTTATCTTTATCAATCATTACTGCAGAAGCTGTTGAGCCTAAGCCAGAACTCATAACACCCAATGTTAAATTTTTTTGCGCTTTATTATTTTGATCTGAATGATCATGCTCTGAATGATCATGTGCTGGTTCGTTTTCTTTATTGACTAAATATCGTATTCCTCCACCAGTTTTTAATTCAAGTTCTCCAACTTTTTTGATAGAGCCATTTCCATTTGGATTTAGAACCCATAATTTATTATAAGATATACCAAATATATTGCCATCAGATGCTAAAAATGACTTTGGATAACTCCATTCATCTGATAATTCAGTTCCAAACATTTCTTCACTTGAAGCACCAACTAAATCTTTCCATCTATAAATTCCATTTTGATCTTTTTCTAAAATTTCAGGGATAATGCTGGGTCCTACTTCCTCATTAACATCTTTGCCTCCAACCATAACTATCCTATCATCAGCTAATCGTACAACTGAACCATACCATCTTTTATATTTTAATTCCTCGCCTGGTGTAAATGAATTTTCAATTGGATTGAAAATAGTTGTAGCATTTTGAGTATCCATTCCTAAAGGTTGTGGATCTTGTGGGTCATCCCCTCCTAAAAGGAAACTTCCCCCTAACATCAATACTGTCTCGTCATCTACAACTCTAACTACAGTACAAAAGGCATCATATAAGATAGGTTTTTTAATTATTTCAAAATTATCAAATGTTGGTATTTCTTGTGGATCCCAAATAGCAAAATCTACACCACCATTTACATTATGTTCCTTATATTGAACAAAGCCATTATCTCTAAATAATTTCTGTCCATTTGTTAAAGTAATTTCCTTATTTACTCTAATATCCAAACTTCTATCAAAATCCTCAATCGCAAATGATCCAAAAGTCAAAACTTTATAATTTGGTAGTAAAATACTATGGATAGCCATTACCGGCCAATCAAATGGAGATGTCCAAATTCCAGTTTTATGTTCACCTCCTTTTAACTTTAATTGATTGATCTTCTTTGGTGGAATTTGGCGATACGGTTCTACAACTTCTCTATTTAGAGAAATAACTTTTTTAGATACTGGGATGTATCTATTTAACTTTTCTATTAATTTGATCCTATCCTCATAATCTAGCAAACCTAATTGAATGACAGAACTTAATGAAATTATTGCAAGTGAAATTAGGATGAAAGAAAAAAATAAAATTTTAATAAATTTTGATTTTAGCATATCAGTTTTATATATTTTTAAATAATTATTTAAAGAAATTTGTAATTAGATTATTCATTTAAAATAAATTTTAACATCAATTCATAATTATTATTATTGATTTTGTTTGCTTTTTCAATAATCCCACTGCCCATAAAAATTCCCTCTATTTCTGCAAGGTAGATTTTATTCTTAAATTTGAAAATTTGAAAATTTACTGGGCCAAAATTTATTTTTAGATTTTTCGTTATTTTTGATATGTACTTAATTATTTCAATATATTTTTCTAGATAAATATTTTCATATACAAAATTTTTAATCTGAAACTTTTTATTTAACTCAACTTTAAATAATGCCGGTATATGTAGTTTATTTTTAAAAACAACGCCCGTAATGACATAATTGGTTGCATTTAAAAATTTCTCTATGTACAAACCTTTTTTATTAAGTGTTTTTTTATTATTTAAAAATTTTTTAAAATCTTTTTTAGTTTTAACAATAGAGATACCAGTTCCCCCACTTTGGTTATCTTTTTTAACTATAAACGGTAAATTCTCAACTGATAATTTTTTTTCATCTAAATTAATTTCGAAATTGTAATGTTTAATATAATTTGTTTTTTTTTTTAATATTTTTGCACTATTGATATTTAAATGTAAGTTTTTATTTTTCTTATTTAATATTGCAGCTGAAATTATTGGATCGCCATTAGCACAAGCTATAAAAAAAATATTTTTTTCTTTTTTTAGTTTTTGTCCAATTTTTTTCCAATTAGAGCATGGAATGTTTAAAAAATAATCTACTTTTTTTAAACCAGGGGCTTTTTTATTCTTGTCGATTCCTATAGTGAATAAATTTTTACTTTTCAAAAATTTTATTAAACTTAAAGAGTTCTTGCCACAACCCAATAAAACAATTTTTTTCAATTTACGCCTTTAGACTTGCTATTGGTTTTAAAGTAGTAATTGTTTTTGCAATTTTGTTATCTTGCAAAAATTTAACTATTTTTTTGTCATTTTTAAATGACAATGACATTTGACTTTTAATATTGTCTTTATAATATCTAAAAAGTTTTACTTTATTCTTTAAAGTTTGACTTAATGGTATTTTTGAAAATTTTTTCAAGGAAACATCTTTATTATACATCCTACCAACACCATGGTTTACTGTATTAAGTGTATTAAAATGATTTTTTTTCATTTGCTTAAGAATATAACCATCTCCTCCTAAATAAGTTGGCAAAAAATATATTTCTGAATTTTTTTTTTGTGGATTTCTGTTACACTTCAAATTTACAGCACCCTTCCTATGAAAAAAAACATTTTTGTAAAAATCTAAAAAATCATGAGTTTTATCATTAACAATGTCTACATAACACTTTTTTGACTCTAAAATTTTTTCAGAAATTTTTTTCACAACAGATGCAATATAAATTCTATTTAAAAATCCAAAATTATAAGAAATTTTTAATAATTGATGTTCTAGACTATTATTCTTAAAGCTATTATTTCTCATTTTTTTATTTTCTTCATTAAGCAAATAATTTTGAATTATTATGCCGGGATCAGCTGATCCAGCATGTATCAAAATATAATAATTATAAGAAATAATTTTTTGAGCAGAAGTTTTAACTTTGTATAATTCTATAAAGTGACTTGTTCCATCTAAAACTCCAATACAATAGGATGATCTCTTTATAATACTTTGGCAAGGTACAAAATTTGGAAATTTGAAATTAAATTTCTTTTTTTTTAAAATTCTTAGTATCCTTTTTTTTTGTGAAAATTTATTGTCTATACATTCAAATTTCTTATGATCTTCATTTTGATTAAATCCAAAATATCTTAAAATATCTTTTATATTAAAAAATAATAAATCAAGTAGACTTTTTTCAGGTATTTCTGGTTTATTTCTCCTGAATATGGCAATTTTAGACCTAATATTTACAAATAGATTGTTTATATCTTTTGAAGAAATTTCTTTATTTAATTTTAATTTAAGTAAAATCATCCCATCATTACCGGTTCCTAATAAGCTAGGAAAAAATTTATTTTTTGTAGGAACGACAATTCCAGAGGGAATAAAATTTTTAACCTTAAAATTTAAATCAGGAAGACAAATTATTTTTTTATTTACAGGGTATTCTTTACAAATTTTATCTAGCTTTTCAAAAGACTTATCTTTGGGTATAAATTCTTTTTTCAAAAAAAAATTTATCTTTATGTTGTTTTTTTTTTCGGAGTAAAAAAGTTTTTTTTTCACTTTTTAGTCTTCTATAATTTCAACTATATGATTTAGTTTTGACATAAAAAAAGTAACTTTTTTATGGTTAAAATATTTTGCTTTTGTTGGCTTAGTTATTTGAAAAAAACCCTTTTTCTTTATCTTAATTATATCTTTTTCAAAAGTTTTAGATTTATAAGCAAAATGATTAATTATATTAATTTTTTTTTTAAGAGTATTATGTATTGGACTACTTTTATTTATTGGTGCAATTAACTCTACTAATGGACTATTTTCTGTTTTTATAAAGATAATATTCACACCAAGATTTTTATCTTTAATTAATTTTGATTTAAATGTTATTTTTGTAATTTTACTTATTTCATTTAAACCTATAAATAAATTTTTTACAACTAAACCAATATGATGAAATTTCATTAGTTTTGCTTAGTATTTATTTTTTTTTTAATCATTTTTTCAAAATCATCTAAATATTTCAACTTAGATATTTCCTCAATCGAAAATCTAATTTCAAAATTTTCCTCTAAAGCCATCATAAAATTTATTTGAGCAAGTGAGTCCCAATTTTTAAGACTCTGTAATTTAACTTTTTTTTTAAAATCAATTTTTTTTGTTTTTAATATTTCTGATAAAATTTTTATTAATTTTTCTTTAATCATTCAAAATATTCTTTCATTTTTAAATTTAGTGCTTTTAATATTCAGAAGATAATCTTTGTGAGTATTATTTTTTTTAATAATTTTAAATCCATAATCTTCATAAAAATTTTGACACATTTGATTTTTTTCTGTTTTTAAATATTTTGCATATAAAATACTGAATTTCTTTTTTTTAAGATCTTTTATTATCGTATTCATTATCCAATTTTCCACTTTTCTTCCTAAAATTCTACAGCTCATTAAGAACGTATCTATCGAGGCTGTTTTTTTATTAATATTCAAAATATAAAATCCGATTATACCATGATCTCCGTAAATATCTTTTAGAGACACAAGATGGCATATGAATTTTTTGGATTTTTTGAAGTTTGATATGTCTTTATGATTATATCTTTTAGTTGTTAAATTAAACTGATTTGTTTTTTCGCAAAGTTGAACTGCACGATCAATATTATACTTTTGGATATTTAGTATTTTGGGTTTTAAAATAAGACTTTTTAAAAAATTTTCTTCATTTGATGAATTTTTTTTTAGATTATCTACAAATTTTGATCTTAACTTATATTGATTGGATTTTTTTTTATCTTCTTTGGTTGTTGAGAATTTAAATAAAAAATCAATATCTTCAACATAATCAGCCCAATCAGAAATATCATGGGGAGGTTCTACAACTTTTACACCAGGACAAAATTTTCTAATTTTATCTCTTTCAATGGGATTGTCATCCCAAAACACAAAACTATCAATACCTAACGTAAGCTCCTTTGCAATTTCTTTTATATTTTTATGTTTCTCATTCCAATTAATTTTAAAACTAACAAAATCATCTTTTTTTAATATCATTGATTTGTGTTTCTGTATTACATTCATTGCATCTGAAAAATTATTTTTACTTGCTATAGCTAATAATAGACCATCATTTTTAAGTTTTTTTATTTTTTTCTGAAAATTAATGAATGCTTCCCCTATCCCGTCTTGTCCTAGTTGTAATTTTTCAATACCATCCTCGCCAACAACTCCTCCCCACAGAGTATTATCTAAATCTAAAACTAGTAATTTTGCATTTTTATCTTTTAATTTAATTAAAAGTCTTAAAACTATATTTTGTAATTGCCTTAAACCTTCAAGAGATAGTATATTTTTTGAAACATAATAGTTTCTACTATCAAAAATTTTGTTAAATCCAAATTCACCAAAAACTTTATCAATATTAATTGGGATAAAAAGATTAAATTTTTTTGATAACTCAATTAAATAATTTTCAAGGAATAATTTTTTTTTACTTAAGTTATTTAATTTTATATTGCTAAAAATGTTTTCTTTTTGATAAAAAGAGTAAAGGAAGTAAGTTTTCTTATTAGAGTTTTTAAGTCTTTTTATGAGTGTGCTAAAATATAAATCAATTTTATTTCTTTTTAAAAAATTCTGTTCAATTTTTTGAAAAAAATATATATTTATTAATTCATTTTGATCGTGATTTAAAAATGCATCAAATAATTCATGCATTTCAAGAATTTTAATATCATGTTTAGATCGCAAATTATTCCACAAAATATTAGAAGGCATTAAATTTAAATTAGATGATAGAATAAACTTTTTATTGTTTTTCATTTGATTAATATCGATAGATTATTTTATTTTAATAAATTTATAATTTTACTAATTTGATTTTTTTTTAAATTAGCGCTTGAAGGTAAACACAAGATTCTATTCACCATTTTTTGCGCATTATTAATTTGAAATTTTTCACAATTGCTAAAAGGTTTTTGCAAATGATTGGGTAGCCATAGTGGTCTCACTTCAATTTGATTTTTTTTAAAAAAATTAATCAATAATTTAATATCTTTTTTATAAATATTTTTATTTATCTTAACTAGATTTATCCAATTATTAGCAATACAATAATTTGGATGCTTTAGAATAGATAGGCCATTGATTTTTGAAATAGAATTAGAGTAATAACTATAAATTTTTTTTTTATTCTTAAGAATTTTCTTTATTTTTTCAATTTGAGCCAAACCTACTGCAGCATGTAAATTCGACATTCTATAATTATAACCTACCTCATTGTGTACATAATTTATTGGATCATTTTTTGCCTGATTAACCAAATATCTTGCTTTTGCAGCTAAATTTTTATTTTGAGTCAGAATTGCCCCACCAGCTCCTGTGGTAATTAATTTGTTACCATTGAATGATAGACACCCAAATTTACCAATTGTACCTGAGTGTTTTTTATAATCAAAATTTTTATAATAAGAACCAATACTTTCTGCAGCATCTTCTATTATATCTATATTTTTTTCTTTACATATTTTTATCAATGGTTTGATATCAGCTAAATTTCCATATACATGTACTAAAATTAGAGTTGATATTTTTTTTTTTGTTTTTTTATTATATGTAAATTTACCTTTCCTAACTGTGTTATATCTTAGAAAATTGATAGTTTTTTTCACATCAATATTCAAATACTCGTCAACATCCATAAAAATAGGGTTAGCCTTACAATAAATTATAGCATTTATTGGTGCAATGAAGCTTATGGTTGGAACAATAACCTCATTTCCTGGCTTTGTGTTCGATAAAAGCAAACTTATATGAAGCGCAGATGTCCCACTGTTAACTGCAACTACATAATTTGATTTAGTTAAATTTTTGATTTTTTTTTCAAATTTTTCAACATATGGACCAAATGTTGATATAAAATTTGAAGATATAGATTGACTAAGGTATTTTTTTTCATTTCCACTTAAATATGGTAAATGAAGACTTAATATTTTTCGTGAATCATTCTTCATTACACAACATATTTTTTGGGATTTGAGTTTTTAGATAAATTATTTTTTTTATACCATTCTATTGTTTTTTTTAAAAATTTAATAAAATCTTTTTTATTTTTACTTTTTGGTTTCCAATTAAGTAATTTTTTTGCTTTTTTGTTGTCTGATAAAAGTCTATTAACCTCACTTTTAAAAGGTCTTATTCTCTGAAAATCCTTGTTGACATAAATTTTTTTGTTTAAAATTTTACCTATAAAACTAATTATTTCTTTTATTGAATAATCTTTATTAGTTCCAAGATTGATAGTATGACCAATTGATTTTGTAGACTTTATTGCTTTTTCGAATGCACTTGCTGTTTCAGATACATAAGTAAAATCTCTTCTTGAGTGAATGTTTCCTAAAAAAATTTTTTTATCATTTAAAGATTGATTTATAATTGTTGGAATAACAGCTCTTAAAGATTGCCTAGGACCAAAAGTATTAAATGGTCTCAAAATTATTGTCTTTAATCCAAAAGACTTATTATAAGAGTCCACCAGCTGATCTGCCGCTACTTTAGTTGCTGCATATGGAGATTGTGCTACTAAAGGATGATTTTCATTAATTGGCACATATTGAGCAGAACCATATACTTCACTTGTAGATGTATGAATAAATTTTGAAATTTTATGTTTAATAGATAAATTTAATAAATTTAAAGTACCAATAATATTTGTTTCTATATAACTTTTTGAAGCCACATATGAATATGGTATACCAATTAAAGCAGCAAGATTAATCACTGCATTGCAGCCTTTGATTGCTTTTTCAATAGACTCACTATCTCTTATGTCACCAAAAAATAATTTAACTTTTTTTTTTAACTTTGGTTCAATATCTTCTAGCCATCCAGCTGAATTAAATGAGTTATATAAAACTAGAGCGTTTACGGTATAATTCTTTTTAATAAGATGCTCAATTAAATGTGAGCCAATAAATCCCTCTGATCCTGTAATTAAAATTTTTTTCATACTCAAAGCGTTTCAAATATTTTGATTGTGTTATATGTAACCATAGCTCCGCACTTGGTAAAATGCAATTTTTTTACCTTTTTAATCATATTTCTATATTGGTTTTAAACTACAATTATATTTTTTGTATTTACCGTAATTAAGCAGTTCTTGACCAAAACTTTAATTTTGTTTTTCTGAATCTCCATCAATTTTCCTATAAATTTTGAAAAAGGACCAGAATTAAATTTAACGTGTTTATTTAATATTAAATCAAAAAAACTTTGGGATAAATATCCTAATTTATTTTCATTCTCTTTACACTTTTTAATAAAATTAGTTATCTCATATTGTGAACTTTCTGAAAATGGCAAAATCATATTAAGACCTCTTAAGTAATTCAACGAATTTAAAATTTTTTTATCAAGAAATTTGTCATGCTTTAAAAAAATATAATTATTTAAAATAAACTCTTTCTTTCTGAAAATCTTATTTTTAATAAGTTTCTCACTCAAAATTTTAGGTCCATAAATTTCTGGTATGATGCCTAAATTTGATATCAAGGCTTTTTTAAAAGTGTTGAATTCTTTGTTATTAATTTTAGCAACTATCCACATTATTCTTCCATCTCTTTTTTTAACTCATCATACTCTCGCATTTTTCTCTTCATAAAATTAATTGTTAGTTTTGTTTTTTGAGACAGTCCTTTAGGAGTAAGAAAGTACAAATAGTTTATTTTGTTTGGATTTTTTTTAAAATTTTTTATTTTAATTAATCCTTTTTTTTGTAATTCTTTTAAACAATAATTTAGTTTTCCCAAACTGAAACCTAATTCTTGAGCTAATTCTCTTTGTGAGTATTCAGACTTTTTATTAATTTTTCTTAAAATTTCAAAATGATCCTGATTGTTTTCCATGTTCAATTAATGAACAATATATCGTTCATTCATTGAACGGTCAACTTAAATAAAAAAAAACCCCGCTAAAAAACGGGGTTTTGGAGTTGCAATAAAAATTTTTTTCAGTGCATAAATCAAGCCGATTGAGCTATTAGTACTGGTCAGCTGCACGCATTACTGCGCTTCCACATCCAGCCTATCAACGT
>MDSZ01248310.1_pt1 | contig 11809 bp, 10 predicted proteins | sample 811201 | NCBI WGS metagenome assembly MDSZ01 (sample SAMN05326647, study PRJNA326480) | marine metagenome | isolation source: seawater | place: Indian Ocean: North | collected 2010 | reverse complement strand
CTGTTTATAGGCAATAATCTTGTATGCTTTGCAGTGATTTCTGGTCTTGCAACCGTAATGTTAACAAACCCTGTAATTCGGATGGCGCTGTTGATCGCGTCTGCGGCTTATCTCGGCTACCTTGCTTTTAGAATAGCTTTTGCAGGCTCCAAAATTGCGTTCATTCAGGTTGCCAAGCCTGGGTTGTTAGCAGGGGCAACACTTCAGCTCATAAATCCAAAAGCCTACGCCGTTCATATTACACTTTTTACTGGTTTTGTTTTTTACCCCAGCAACTTTATTGCTGAGGTTACACTGAAACTTTTGATAGCGAACTTGATTTGGATTTTGGTTCATTTCTTTTGGTTGTATGCTGGTGTGATGGTCAATCGATTGGAGCTAACCGAACGAACACAAAGAATTATAAAATTTATAATGGCTGTCTGTTTGTTAGCCGTGGTTGGTCTCTCTACTTGCTCAATGCTATGTTAAATTTTCAACTATTTTAACATTGCATTGGGAGCAACATCTATTTCTTCACTGAAAAGATTAAACATCCACTCCTTGAATTTTTCATTCGGACGAGGATGACAAACAAACTCCTGTCCGCGGCCAGCGGTTTTTAGCAATCCATCGATATAACTCTGCTTGTCATGATAGGAAGGCACGCACCCCCCTTTTGCGGGATCTAACCAGTCTGGGATATCCCAAAACCGTTTGCTTGGCGCATTACAATTTGAAAGCAACGTTCGGTCAGACATTGGGAATTTCCCAAACCCTTTTATTGGGCTTTCCTTGAACAGAAGAAAGGTCTCAGGCGCAAGGTAAATAGTGTTATTTGACTCCCATTGACCAATCGCGTGTGGGTGATTGGCATATTTTGGATACTTGTGACGGAATTTTTTTGTTTGAGTGCCCACTAACAATTTCTGGTCAATGAACATCCACCCAAAAATTCTATGGTGAGCTTGCGCACCTTTCTTATATCGAAATTTGCCATTAACAACCTCTGTTTCTCTAAACCACCCAAAAAACAAAAATAAATCGCCAGAATTAACATTCTGGTTGTCGAGGTGTGACTGCGCAGAGGAGACTTGTCCGAAAGCACCATTTACCAGGTCTGGGTCATTGTGGCAAAAGTCATTTCCACTCAACTTTTCATTGGTGAGATCAGCAACAATTTTACCAAGATTAAAATGTTGGTATGACGTAGTGCTGTTTTGGTAGGGGATTGGGAGACTTTGGGGTATTCCGTTAATGATAGGGCTTGGACGGCGTCCAGCGCTTCCATCAAAACCCTTTCTGCTAAAAACAACTTTCATTAAAAAACATTACCATGTTGAATCTATAGGTTATTAAATACCAGTTTGTTATCTCGTTTGTTCAAGCAATTTGTCTTGAGAACTTCAACCCATCGAAAACCAATGATTTTTTTTGACCAATATCGAAGATACCGCAATCAATACCCGCATGGTGAGGGTCAACGACCAACCGCTTGATCTCGCTTGTAGTTCAGTGCAATTGTCGTGTTTGGTCAATAACCTTGTGAGTGTAATATTTTAATTTGGGCTGATCACAAAAACAAGACTAGTTTCGATTGTGTGTTTTTTGATGCAACTCAGCAACTATTGTGCTTGCAGTTTTCTCAAATAGTGATGGCACTAGAGCATGGACTATTGCTGCCAAGGACGCCAAAAGTAGCTTCAAAGCAAAGCTGAGGGCAAATCGTCCGTGTTCGAAGTATGTTTCATTAACTTGTCTTGGATGTTCCAGAAATATTTTGTTTAGCATCAGCGTTTTTCCCTTCAGAAAACAATGGTAATTAAATTTTTTTAAAATGTGCAACAAATTGCTTAATTTTATTTTTACCACTGCAAATTTATTTTTAAATCACCCTGTAGGTTTTAGTTATGCTAAACTCAATAAATAGAGAAAAAGGGAGGAAAGATTATGCGTAAATTTTTAGGTTTTTTATTGCCAATCGCATGCGGTATTTGTCTATCGATGGGTGCTGCACAGGCAGCGAATTGGAAATTTAACAATGGTTTACCTGAAGGGAGGGGTGAATCCAAACAACTTGAAAAGTTTGCAGAAGAGGTTTCAGATTTATCTGATGGTAGCCTCAATATAAAAGTCTTTCACGGTGGCTCATTAAACCTGAAAGATAATGATGTGGCTCGATGGTTGCCGCGTGGAGCAGCAGAAATGGGATTGGTCTGGGCGAACTATCTGGGTCGCGATGTCCCTGCGTTAAACGCGGTGATGATTCAGGGCTCAGTGGGGAGTCCGAAAGAGCTTATAACGGCGCTTCCGGAAATCCAAAAAATATACAAAGAGGTTTTGGCGGACTGGAAAATTGTTCCAACAGGTTTTATGGCACTACCAATACTTAAAGCTTCGATTTTTTGCCGTGAAAAGCCAGTTCGAACCCTAAATGATTTGAGAACTAGAAAACTTCGAGTATGGAGCAACGATCAAGTAGAAACTTTCACAAAGTTAGGTGTATCAGCACAGATTGTCGGGCAGAATGATTTATATGTGGCACTTCAGACCGGCGTAGTTGATTGTGCTGTGTATCCAGCCTTGTTTGCTCATACAATCTCGCTGCAAGAAGTAACAAAATACGCGTCTTACCTATACCCTGTTGCTGGTGTGCCATACGTATTAGGCGCCTCTGAAAGTGCATGGAACACTCTTTCAGACAAGGAACGTGCGTCCATTAGCACAGCAGCAGCTAATGTCTGGGCACGTACAAACGAATATTCCAAGGCAGAAGAAAAAGAGCAGGCTGCAAGATCTAAATTAAGTGCACAAGGAATTGAGTTTTTAGACGCTTTCTCAGAGGACGATCGTTTGGCATTTTTGAATGCGGCATCACAAACATGGCAACAAATGGCAAATGAAGCTGGTGGTAAAGCGCCGGAATATCGTCAGCGAATTTTGAATGTCCTTGGGAGATAAATTTGGCCAACAAAAAGTTAGAAAGCGAAAAATGTTGGGGATGAAAAAGTGGGAAAAGTGGCTGGAGTCACTTTTCGTCACTCTAGCTGTTGCGGGAGCGGCATGTGGAGTTTTAATTATTGGATTGATCGGTACAAGTGTTTGCATGCGTTACTTTGCATATGCGCCGCTCAGGTATACAGAGGAACTCGTTGGCCTTCTTATGACGGCAGCATTCTCGCTTGTCCTTCCGTTAATAACATTGAGGTCTAAACACGTGCGCGTGCTTATGGTGTTGACGTGCTTGCCAGAACCCCAAAAACGAGTTTTTAACATCTTAGCTGGAGTCCTCGGGCTTGTGTTCTGCATGTGGTTTTTTCTTTTGTGTCTGCCATGGGTCGAGTTTGCTCTCGATCGGAAGATAAAGACTGAGGTAGGACGAATCTTGATGTATCCATGGATGGTTTTGATGCCATTATCTTTTCTATTAACTGGGATTGCCTTTTTCTTGCGCGGTCTTTTCCTCTTTAAAAAGGAAACCTGATGGGAACATTTTGGTGCACCTTGATTGGGAGCTTGCTAGCCCTAGCAAGCTCTGGAATGGCGCTTGGTGCAGCACTTGGTCTAACTGGCTTCTTTATCTTGGAATTTATAGCCAATGGCGCAACCTTTGTTGCGATTGACGCAGTCTGGAACGTTCTTAATTCTTTCACTTTGAGCGCAATTCCTTTGTTTATAATATTGGGTGAAATTATGTTGCGCAGCGGCATAAGTGAAAAAATTTACAGAGCCTTGTCGCCTGTTTTCGAGCGCGTTCCTGGTGGTCTTTTGCACACAAACATTACCGTCTGTACAATATTTGGGGCAGTGAGTGGGTCCAGCTTATCTACAGCGGCCGCAGTTGGCTCTGTAGCATATCCAGAAATGACGAGTCGCGGTTATGATAGTAAAATGGTCGTTGGCTCGCTTGCTGGTGGTGGCACACTTGGATTGCTCATTCCACCAAGTCTTTCATTATTGATTTATGGTGCTTTAACTGAAACTTCAATTGGCCGACTTTTTCTTGCTGGATTCCTTCCGGGGTTGCTTTTTGCTCTACTGTTCATGGGATATATATTTCTGAGATGCAGGTCAAATACCGCGCTCGTGCCGAGAGCAGTCACCTCCACCAACGCAACTATTGTTGTTATGAAGTTATTATCACTATGGCCTTTCTTTACGCTTGTCATTGCCATAATGGGAAGCATTGTTTTTGGAATAGCTACCCCAACGGAAGCTGCTGGTGTGGGTGTAATCGCTACAATAATTGTTGGTAAATTATGGGGGTCATTAACGTTAAAAAATTTAATCGAGAGCCTCTATGCCGGCATTTTACTGTATGGGTCAATTGCCTTCGTGGTTATCGGCGCTACAATCTTGGCACAATCGGTCAGTCTTCTTGGCGTTCCACAATCAATTTTAGAGACAGTTCGCAATGCAGATTTTGGAGCAATCACGGTCCTTGTCGTGGTGGTACTTATTTACCTAATTTTAGGTTGTTTTTTTGACGGCCTGTCACTGATGATTATGACACTGCCAATCGTTGTGCCATTGCTAGTTGGCATGGGTTATGATGCAATTTGGTTGGGAGTAATAATTACTGTTTTAATTGAGATTGGCCAGGTAACACCGCCAGTAGGTTTAAATCTTTCCGTACTGGTTTCGGTTACAAGAGACAAGGTAACGCTGGGCGAGGTTGCAAAGGCGGCTTTACCATATTGGTTAATTCTTTTAGCTGGAATAGTCATTCTGACAATTGCCCCGGAAATAGCGTTATTTCTGCCAGATGCAATCATGTGAACTTTTTAACTAAATTTCTATGCTTACAAGGCCCAGCGGCAGGGTATTCATCATCTCGTGTCCAGCTTCTGTGATCAGGACTTGATTCTCGATAATAAGGCCACCGATGCCCTCGATATACCAAGGGCACTCAAATGCAATGACCATTCCCGGTTCAAAAACTGATGTTGCATTGGCGGAAATAAAAGGCCATTCTTCGCTGCCTAAGCCAGCTCCCAAGCCGTGTCCAAAATGTCCGCGTGTGTAATCTGGGAACCCATAATTACGAATTGCAGCTTGGGTCAAACGATGAACCTCCGATAGGGGTACGCCTGGGTGGAGCATTTTTGCCCCTGCATTAAACCCAGACAACAAAGCTTCAAAAATTTGATTTTGTATATTGCTAGACTGTCCAAGCACAAAAGTTCTTGCACTGTCAGAAGTGTATCCATTGATTAGGCATCCAACATCAACCTTTATCAAATCACCAGATTTTGCAGTTCGCCCATTATTCCAAGGGTTTGGCCCGACAGAAATATATTCCCATGCTCCGGACAGGTGGTCAGATTTAGGGTGCTGATGGATCGTATCAGACCATACAGTGGAAAGTTCATCTCTGGTTATTTCTGGCATAATTGCATCTCGCACTGCGCAAATGCCACTTTCTGCAATTTCCACTGCAAGCCGCAAATTCTGTATTTCGGCAGGAGATTTGACCATTTTTAGTCTGTCAATGACATCAGTTGCGTCGATCAGATTTACAATGCTGAGGTTGTCCTTTAACAAAGTGAATTCTCTGATAGAGACTGCTGATGCCTCAAAACCAATATTTGTTTGCCTTAGTCCGCAATCGTTGATTGCGTCTGATAAATGTTGAAAGCAGATACTTGGCTCAAATGTCGTTGGACGAGCGAATCCTTTGCTGCGCTCTGCATTTTGCCAGGAAGATTTTATTATCAACTCAAGTGGTTCATTAAGATCGTAGTCAATGAGATTGGAGCTCTCTACCCAAATCGGGTTTTCTCGAACGTCTGTTATGTGACTTGCCTTTTTGAAACTTTGAGCAAATAAATCGCTGACAACAGCAGTTTCTGGGATATTTGGATCGGCAGGCACAAAGACGGCGACAGCTCCAGCCTTGCGCCACATTGTTGCCACGCCAGATGATGCACCGGTTGCGTATTGGAAACTTTCGGTTGAGAAAAAAATTAAACCATCTAGATCAGCCTGAGTCATTAGTTCTGACGCGCGCTGCCGGTCAAGATATGCCATGCAAACCACCCCCACCCCACAGACCACCGAAATTCGGAGCCGAATTTATGAGAATATTTGGTGAAGTCAAAAGTTTTGTCAATTTTTGAATGTAAGAAGCCATTGAATGCTTGATATCAATATATTTAGTGATCTGCGTAAGGAACCGTCTTTAAACCGTTTTTGGTCCAACCCTTGATTCCATTGGTAAGGTGACTAAGATTTGAATAACCCAGATGATTTATAATCGCATTTCCCAACTTCGTTGTTCTGTTACCGGTGCGGCAATACAGTACTATTGGGGTTTTTAAAGATGGGACAAGCGATAAAAATCTCCGCTTAAAATCTTGTTGTAGATGGCCGGCTTTTGTGAAAGCGGTTATTGTTTTTGCGCCCTCAATGATGCCTGTTTTTTTCCATTCATCTTCTCTACGAATGTCAAGAATCACAGCACCTTTCGATCGAGCCATTATTAATTCATCTGAGTTCATTTGTCCCAATGCAATAGGTGCGCTGACAGCCAATAATTCAACTTCAAAAATCAAAGTTGCGTTTGGTGGGATTAACTCACCCGCCCCTCTGACGCCATAGCCCATGTCAGGCGGAATCCTGAGGCGACGGATTTCGCCAACGGCCATACCCTCGACACCCCGTTCCCAGCCTTTTATAACTTGGCCTTTTCCCAGAGTGAAAATAAATGGCTGCCCACGCGGACGTGATGCGTCAAAAACTGTACCATCAGTTAATTGGCCTTTATAATGGACAGAAACTCGTCGATCAGCTGACGCGATCTCACCATTCCCTTTTTGCAGTACTTCAATGAAAAGCCCCTCATTGGCGAGACTTGGTGAAAATTCAAAAACCAAAAGGGTAAATAATAGTACGATAAAACGTTTGATCATGATTATTTCCAGTTTTAGTGACGGTTGCCGAGGGGATTATAATAATCAATCCCGATTTGGATAATCAATTTGGATCGTTCTGCCTCATGCGCCAGGTTACTCGTGCTCCTTCAGACAGTAGCGACCGGCGTAACAGGTGAGCCTACGGCACCGCTGAGCCTGAGTGGGGGTGCCGTTAGAAGGAAACGAAACCTCTGTTTTTTAGTAAGCCAAGTGGTTAATTCTTCCAAATACCATAACTCACCCAACGGCACTCCTAATTTAAATAAACATTTGTTGTGAATGGGCAGCCGCGGACCGACATATTCCGGCGGTCGTTGAATACGAGCATCCTCGATAGCAAAATTGTCAGCTATTAGCGCAGAGATTTGGCTGCTCTCAAGCCAGTCCAGAAGCTTTGGGTCATCTCCATCGAGAACAGCACAAGAATTATGTAATTTTTCTGCATCTGGCTTCAGTTTCATCCCGTAGAGCATCGTTGCCCAGCCTGTGTGGAGAACAAGCATGTCCCCTGGCTCAACAATTACACCATCCTCTTTCATTAGGCGCTCTAACTCTTCAAAACCAACAGAAACTCGCTCTTCTCCAAACCTTGCATGTAGGTTCAGCAAAACCCCCCTACCTTGAACGCAGGTTTCGGCCATATTCTCAATACCAAGGCGTTCAGCCTTAACTGATCCATTTTTACTTGGTGCGTCATTGTCAGAGGGACCTTTGATATGCTCCTTGCCCCTCCATCCGTTGTAGTAAACTATTTCTTCTACCCCATCGCCATTTGCGTCAAATAGCGCGCCCGCGTGCCCAAGACTATCCCATTGTGTCGAATATTGCGTATGTAGTAAAACGCTGTCATCAGACGACACATCTTCAAATCCAGGGTGGTAATCTCGCCAGCTCAAATTGTAATAAGGATTGTCATCTGAATGCAAAGTCGGCCTCAGCATCGGCGGGAATCGTTTGGGATTAACGGAGTTACCTCCCGGATAATCAAGTGGCAAACTCAAGCAGAAACTAAGTCCAGCCTTGACCTCTTTAATTGCTTCAAGCCGTCTCTCGGGAGTTAACAAATTGATACGACCAACTTCATCATCTGGCCCAAAGTCACCCCAAGTCGAACCTTGTGGACGATTTTTCCATCTTTTATTCATCATGAAATCCTAGATTTAACAGCGTATGAAACCGGGGTTGAGCCACCAAATGACGGCATAAAGGTGGAATGCAAGCTTGCACCCCCAGCTACGCAGATCAAAAAACTATCCGGGTTTTTTGTCATCGGCACGTCACTTTCAGGCGTGAGATTTCCAAGATCTGCCAATCGTGGGGTTTTCATCATTTCTTGATTTTTTGGAGCAAAATCTGAGAACTTTAATTTTGTGAGGTTGAAAAGTGACTGTTTAACCTCCCGAATGGTAATATTTTCATTTTTAAATATTTTCGCATGCTCCGGGCAAAGGACCAGTAGTGGTGAGCCACCAAACATGTAATCATTGCTACCAACACTTTTTATACTCTTTGCAATCATTTCCAATAACTCCTTTGCTGAGGTGGCTTTGATTATCATATTAGCGGTCCCTGTGACGCCGATTAAGGTCACTGCGTCTTGATTTGCATCAACAGCGCGTGCTGTTTGCGACCTCAGTGGTGGCCAATCAATTAGCCCTTCAAGCTCAGCAAAGCAAAAAGTGTATTTACCAGGTTGGCCAACCGTTGCTGGATCAACGCCACTTTCCGCACTTGCGCCGCCAACATTGCGCATGCATAATTTTAGAGTTCGTCCAAGCGAGGCATTACTCGTATTTCCTCCGCCGATTGCCCCCGTTTTATTGTTAAACCCATTTTGTTCAGTTGATGCTCCACCGACAACAATTACTGGAGTTACAGGATTGGTTGTGGTCTGTAAGTTGAACACTTGGAAATCTGGGTCACACAAAGCTCGTATGGCAGAGTCAGCATAAGGCGCGAGATGTGGTGGCATGCCCGTCATTACGGCATTTGCCGCGATGATTGTTGGTGTGGCTAAACCATTTCTCGGCGGAATGACAGGCACGTCATCATCCGAAGATAATAATGGCCAAAATTCCAGAATTTCATTCACCCGTTCTCTAGTTGGTAAAAACACTGGAAGACCATCTGATAACCCAAGACCTGACATCATAGTGGAGCCCTGATAGTCAATGTTTCCGTCGGAGATTTTTGCCACGTCTTTCGCCAGTGAGGCAGTAGTGTATCGCGAATAGCATTTATCACTCTCATCTCCAGCATCATTGTCTGGCGCAGACAAAATTAGAGACTTCAAAGCAAAAAAATTATTTCTTGCTAGATCAATAGTTTGTTTGGACGTGAGTGATGAGAGTGGGTGGGGTATTACCATCACTCGGACTCCTTTCGAGTTTTCAGGCAATGAAGTTCGAGCTAGGCCAACAAAAGCGTCGGTGCAAAGTAAAATAGTCGGTATCCCGTACTCAGCCAGAGTTGCGGCATCAATTGCGCCTTGAGAGGCTGCTGTACCACCATCGCAAACACCGACAATCACAAGGTCTGTTATTTCTTTGAAACGCTGATAATGCTCTTTACCACCAGCGGCCATTGGCCCTTCTTTCATTAAAGTAAAGGTATCGTAAGCCCCTTCACGCATGGTTAGCTCAACCCATGTATCAAAGAAGCCTTGAACATTCGATTTTCCGTTTCCAAAAAACCCAATCCTCTGTCCAGCCAGAATATCTGGCCAAACAATTTTGGAATCACGGGCCTTATTCACAGCTTTTTCCCCCCGTGGGTCTATAATATCTAGCAAAGCCATATCTCCTGTGTGATGAAATCACGGCGCGCTGTGGGTGATGCGTTGCACGTGATAGATATTATCAGTTTATTGATAATGCCTGAAGCAAATTTCCGGCATCATGGAATCCTGCAAATCAAAAATGGAAGTGGGTAAAAATCCACAAATTCATCGAAGGCCTATGCGACAGCAAATCAAAACTCAAACCTAGTTTAAATCTTCGTCTTCTGCGAAGACGAATGAACTGGTAGCTTTTGAAGAAGGATTTAATTGATTGGCTTTCGGATTTGATGGAGGATAGTTTGGCTGTTAATTATTCAGATTGTATTGAAAACTCTGTGATTAGAGGAAAGTGGATTTTAATGACGTTGCCACATTTTTTTTACAGGGGTTATTAATATATCTGGGTTGCACTTAATGTTTTTGCTGGGCATTCCTGAACGATAAAAAACTTATTATTGTTACCGGTAATGAAACGTAGATGGCTGATGTTGTTTTAATTTCACACTTTTGCGTAGTTTTTTATGTGACTTTTGGACTTTTAATTCTACCTATTGGTTATATGTTCAATTGGATTTGGACGCGGCATAGGAAGATGAGATTAATTCATGCTTCGTTCGTGGGGTTCATAACTCTTGAGGCTGTTCTTGGGATCGCTTGTCCCCTCACCCAAATCGAAATCTACCTTCGTAACATCGACTTCTCTCAGTCATTTGTCTCCTATTGGATTACTGAGCTAATCTACTGGGACCTGCCTAAAGCCTTTTTCATTATTTTATATTTATCATGCTCATCGTGGTCATTATTATTTTGGGTAATACATCCGCCAATGAAGACTAGTGGCAATATAAGAGCCTGAATTAAAATCAGGTGGCACCCGATATTTTAAAAATCATAAATGACTGTTACTCTCGTCAAACTGATATAAAAATTGATTAGATTTTTTCCTTTTAAGTGACTGACGGGTTATTAATAAAAAAGCTCAAACTAAGACAGATTTTCAACTTTTTTGGTGGTGTGGTGTTATCATTTAATTTTATTAGAGATAGCATCCGAAACGTGGCTTATAGGTTAAATAAATGAATGTTTTATGGATTATGGCAGATCAATTGAGATGGGATTATCTCAGTTGCTATGGCGCAAAACATATCGAAACACCAAACCTTGATTGGCTAGCTTCCCAAGGTGTTCGTTTTAACAAAGCCTATGTGCAATCGCCCATTTGCGGACCAAGTAGAATGAGCTTCTATACAGGTCGGTATGTTCGCAGTCACGGGGCAACATGGAATGGATTTCCGTTGCGTGTCGGCGAGCCAACATTAGGTGATCATCTGAGGGAGTTGGGTGCAAAATGTTCGCTTGTTGGAAAAACCCACATGATAGCAGACCTTGACGGCATGGCCCGCTTAGGTGTTGAACCAGAAAGCACGATCGGTGCGCTTGTGAGCGAATGTGGTTTTGAAGTTTTTGTGCGTGATGATGGGATCAATCATTCGGACTATCCGGGCCGGTGTGCCGAGGATTATGATAATTATCTGCGCGCGCATGGAATGGATGGGGACAACCCATGGGAAGAATGGGCTAACAGCGCAATTGGTGATGATGGTAAATTGCGCACTGGCTGGCTGCTAAAGAATGCGCCATTGCCAGCGCGCGTTCCTCAAGAACATTCTGAAACATCTTGGCTTACGACACGTGGCATCGAATATATCGATGCACAGAAAGACCAGCCTTGGCTCTGTCATCTCAGTTACATCAAACCCCATTGGCCATATCTGGCGCCGAGCCCCTATAATGACATGTACAGCGCCGCTGATGTGCCTGCGGTCAATCGCGCCGCTGCAGAGCTCCAAGATGATCATCCACTTATGAGAGCGTGGCGAAGCATGAGGGTCAATAAAACGTTTTCCCGTGATGAAGTGCGTGCGCTTGTTGCGCCTGTCTATATGGGTTTGATCAAACAGCTCGACGATCAAATGGGTCGGCTATTTAAATATCTTCGGGAAAGTGGGCGTCTTGATGACACTATGATTGTTTTTTGTTCGGATCATGGTGACAATATGGGTGATCACTGGATGGGTGAGAAAGACCTTTTTTATGATTGCTCAGCGCGTATTCCGTTGATTGTTTATGATCCGCG
>MDSZ01185673.1_pt1 | contig 11809 bp, 9 predicted proteins | sample 811201 | NCBI WGS metagenome assembly MDSZ01 (sample SAMN05326647, study PRJNA326480) | marine metagenome | isolation source: seawater | place: Indian Ocean: North | collected 2010 | reverse complement strand
TCTTCTTCTTCTTCTTCTTCTTCTTCTTCTTCTTCTTCTTCTTCTTCTTCTTCTTCTTCCGTGTAACGAACACAACAAAAACTCTCTTCTTCTTCTTCTTCTTCTTCCAAAAGGCCTCTCCTCAAGTAAACCCTAAATACATTTTTAGGGTTTACTTTTTTTCCCTTTTTTTTTTCCCTTTTTTTTTTTCCCCTTTTTTTTTGCCACGTGTCAAAAACAGACGACGACTTTGACGACTTTTGTGTCAAAGCCGCCAAAAAGTCTCAACGAGAAGAAGACCTTCTTCTTCTTCTTCTTCTTCTTTGTCGTCGTCGTCGTCGTCGTCGTCCTCCTCCTCCAAAGCTTTCACTTCGACCGCGACCCTCTTTTTTTTCGCGACAAAGGTAGACTCGCAGAGAGAGAGAGAGAGACGGTGTTTGTTTGTTTGTTTTTTTTCCGGAAAGGTTTTGTGGGTGGTGGAAGAGACGCGTTTGCGTGTGTGTTTGGATAAATGACGATGCGGTGTCATCATCATCAGTCGTTGACGAAGGGAACGACGGCGCGAAGAGCACTCCGTGGTGGCGCGACGACACCGATCGTCGAAAACAACGACAGACGAAGGAGGCGAAGAAGGTCGTCGTCGGTCGAGGTACGCGCGACCTACGGCGGCGCGGAAAAAGTCATCGATGTTCCTCCTGAACTGTTGAAAATAGGCGCGACGGTGTACGAGGCACTTTTGGAACCCCTGTACGATGGGTTACCACTCCCAGAGTTTTTCAAAGATGCCGTGGAGCAATTCGTGATGGATGAAAAGGTACACGGATGGACGTCATACACGAACACACCAACCGAAGAGGTTCTCTTAATCGCGTTTGTCGCGTTTTACTTGACGGCGCAACCTGGGATTCTCGGGTACGCGTTCGATGAAACCGTCGCGAGAGCGATACAAATCGCCACGGCTGGGAATAAGTTTGGTAAAAGAGGCTCAAACGTGACTGTGGGCGGCAGAATCGGCGACGGATCGTTTGGAGCCGTGTATAGAGGACGATTAAACTCGAGCGATAGAGACAATTTGTTATTGAAGTTTGCGAAAAACTCCACCGGAGCGAGCAGGTTACAACGAGCTGAAAGACACATGAACGAACGGATATCGAGAGATATTTTCGTTGCCGGTGGATGCGCATCGTACGTTGGTTCCTACGAAGAAGTCGAAGACGCGGCGTCACCAGTTTTGGTGTGGAAATATGCCGGCGATGAAAACACTCTCGAGGATTATTTGTTGGAAAGAAATTTCCCGAGCGCTTTAGAGGAAGCTCTCTTTGGCAAATCCCAAGAAGATAAAGATTATGACGCGAGGTGTTACGCTGTTGCAAAGAAAATCACGCAACAATTATTATGGTCTTTGCGAGGGTTACATTCCATCGGCATCGTTCACAGAGATGTGAAACCGGCGAATTTAATCAACGAAAACGGACGATTCAAACTCATCGATTTCGGCGGCGCGGCAGATTTACGAAGCGGCGTGAACTACGAACCCGAAGTTTCCATCTTAGACCCTTCATTTTCACCTCCGGAATACTTCATCATGCCCGAACAAACGCCGAGAGCACCTCCAGGTGCCATCGCCGGTGCGCTTTCTGTTCTTCCGTGGACCGTCTTCCAGCCTCAATTATTCGATAGTTATTCCGCCGGCCTCATTTTATTACAGTTGGGATGTCCACAACTGAGAGGTAAACGGGTGTTAGGCCCATCCGGATCTTTCCAACGACGGTTACAGGACGAAAACTACGATTTACGCAAAGTTCGTAGAGACTTAGTGGAAAACTTAGGTTGGGATTTCTCCGCGCTCGATCGAAACGGTGGCTTTGGGTTTGATTTAGCCTGTCGACTCATCGCCGCGAGAGGTATCACGAGACGAGGCCGACTCGACGCCACTCTGGCGTTGTTGCACCCGTTTATACTTTTGCCTTTTTAACATCATCATCATCATCATCACGCCCCATTAAATGTACCACACCGACAAAAGATGACATCATCGATCGCATTCACTCTCCTCTTGGGCCCCATCCTCCTTTCACCGTAAACAGCCACCCGTTCTTCAGCCCCGTCCCGTCGCACGCCGCGCATCCCACGTATCCTTTGCCGTTGCACGTCGAGCACGACGTCGTCTTTTCTTCCCCGTCTAAAACGTTATTCTCTTGGCCTCTCCCGAGGCAGTCCTCGCACGTCCGTCTGTTGTATCCAAAACACGCCTCGCATTTCAGCGGGCGCGTGAAGTACTCGAGTATCGCCTTCGTCTTCATCATCATCCCGGAGACGATATTGCCTTTATCTCCTCCTCCCCTTTGGTGTTTCCCTACGAAGCGAGGACGACGAGAGGAGGAGGCCTCCTTCTTCTTCTTCTTCTTCTTCTTCTTCTTCGGGTGGTGGTGGTCGTCTTTTGCGAGTCGCGGAGGAAAAGTCGTCGCGCGTCGTAAAAAGAGCGTCGTCATCGTCGTCGTCGTCGTCGTCGCTTTTTATTGAAGAGTTTCGCGCGCGCGCATATATCGTTATCTCAAATCATCATCATCATCATCATCATCATCATCATCATCATCATCGTCGTATCTCTTTTTTTGGTGTTACACTTTTTATATAGGGGATTATCCCCTTTAATTGAACCGCATTACATATGATGCGCTTTTAAAAGTGTCAAGCGTGACACCACGCCGCATCATCATCAAAAATGTCGAGGGCGACGATCGCAACCAAGACGACGACGACGACGACGACGACGACGACGACGACTGTCCTCCAAAAAAACCACCATAATAATTACCACCTTTTCACGGTCCCGTTCCTCGTCGCCGTGCTGTTCCGTTGTGTCAACGCATTCTGTCTCCTCTCGACGTTCCACGCCGCCGACGAACATTACCAAGGCCCGGAAGTTGCGCACGAATTCGTGTTTTCGTACGGACTGAAAACGTGGGAATGGCACGACAACGTGCGATTGCGAAGCTTCGCGCACCCTTTACTCGCGTACGTTTGGCCGTACGCAGCGGCGAAGTGGATGGAAGACGCGTTGTTGTGGAGGCATGTTGTTGATGATGATGGTCGTCTCGAGATGGTGATGTCGTCTTTGGTGCGAGCGATACCGAAAGTGGTCAACGCGATCCAATGCGCGTGCATCGACGTCGGGACATATAGGTTAGCGAGAAAATGGTACAACAACGATAACGACGTCGCTCGGAAAGCCTTCGCGTTATCGCTACTTTCGCACTGGCACTTTTATTGCGGATGTAGGTCGTTCGCGAACGCGGCAGAGACGGCGGTCGTCGCGTGGGCGTTGGTGTTTTGGCCGAGCGGCTATTTCGATATGAAGAGAGGAAAGAGTAAGAGTAGTGGTAATAATAGTAACAACACAAACAACAACAACAACAACAACAACAACAACAACAACAACAGAGGAGGAGGAGGATTTAGGAAAAAGAGCACGCGCGGGTTAGTTTTAGCGTTTATTTCGTGTACAATACGACCGACGGCATATGCGTTTTGGTTGTGCGTCGGCGCGCACACGATTTTATTCGAGAGGAAGGCGTTGTCTGTGAAACAGCGGGCGAGGTTTACTTTAGATGCCGTTTGGGTTGGATGCGTAGTGTTATTTATAGAGGCGCGCGTGAACTGTTATTATTACAATACATCGAAGTGGACGTTCCCGGCGTGGAACTTTTTTGAATTTAACATCTTGCGGGACGGCGCGAGTCAATACGGAGTGCACTCAAAATTGTGGGTTTTGACGCAAGGTTTACCGGTCGTTTTGGGCGTCTTGTTTCCTGTGAGTCTTTACGAGTTGTTCATCGTCTCGAGCGACGGTGATGATTCTCCTCCTCCTCCTCGGAAAATAAAAGATAACGATGGAACCAACGCGAAGAGGAAACGTGTACCGACGACGCCCGCGGTGGCAAAAGTTGCATTTTTGGCAACCGTTTTCATAGTTTCCATTCCAAAACACAAAGAGTTTCGCTTTTTACACCCTTTGGTACCGGTGGCGATTGCGGTGAGTGCCAAGTGGTGGGCGCGATGCGAGAAGAAAATGAAGGCGGCCGGGTCAAAGAAAGGAAGGCATAATACGACGTTTCTCGCCGCCGCCCGATGGCTCCTGCGCGTCGGTCTTCTCGCGCAAATCCCTCTCGCGTTGTACCTCTCTTTAATCCATCAAAGAGGCATGGAAACCATCGTCAACAAATACGTTTCCAAGCTGACGATGAAAGACCACGTGTTTGACGGCGGCATTCACTTCTGGACCCCGTGTCACGAACACCCGTTTTACGCCAGCGTGCACAAAAACTTGACGATGCGCTATTTAGCATGCGACGATCCACCATCGGTGGTATCTTCATCGTCGTCGTTTACGTCGTCGCCTTTCTCCGTTGGACGTTGGCGAACGTTTGAAAAGGACCCTTTGGCATTCGTAGAGAGTACGTACGGGAAAACGCCCGGCGACGATTCAAAAGCGCTCCCTCCGAGCCACGTCGTCGTCTTCGCTCGAGAACGCGACATCCTCCGCGTCTGGTTCCGCGCCTTTGCGTTCGCGCAACTCGCGGACGAGTTCCACGCCCACGTTCCCGTCGACCGCGAAGGACAAGAGAGAGCGTACTTCTTCGCGAGAGAGAAGAAAAAGAGAGGCACAACAACTCCAACAGGAGGTGGTGTTGGTGTTTTGCGGTAAAAACAAACAACAACAACAGCAGCAGTATTTTGTCATCAAAGTCCTCCTCCTCCTCGGTTTCACCGTCGTCGTCATCATCACGCGCGTCGTCGTCGTCGTCCTTCTTACACTCATTGTCTTTTGCATATATCCATTTTCGTGAAGGGTTTTTGTACTCAGACCATACTAAAGGGTTCTTTGTAAAAATGACCTACTCAGTAGTATACTACTGAAACCCTCTCTTCTAAGTGCGAGTATTTTAGAGAGAGTTATTTAGGGTATCATACTGTACGAAGAGGTCTTCTTCTTCTTAACTGTTTTTCAAAGCGCTTCACTTTTTCTCTCTCTCTCTCTCTTTGGATATTACAAACACTCTCTAGTATACTCTGCGAATACTGCGGGAAAGTCGGACGACGACGACGACGACCACGACGTAAACAACGACCCCTCCCGAGAAGAAGAAGAAGACCACCACCACCACCACCGAGGAGGAGGAGAAAGAAGAGGAAGAAGACCATTAAACGCAGAGTCAGAAACACTTTTTGTCTCTCTCTCTTTGGGATATTATACTCTACACACTACTCTGTTATACTCTACACGAATCATGCGGGAAAGTCTTTGGACGACGACGACTTTGACGTAAACAACGACCGAGGAGGAGGAGGAAGAAGAAGAGGAAGAAGAAGAAGAGAATGCGGGGAGACGGTGGTGGTGGTGCCGAAAAAAAGGAGGACCCCAAAGTCGTTTTCCCCATCGTCGACAACACCAAACGCAAGCGCGCGCTGTTGAAAAAGCTTCGCCTCCAATTGGCGACGAAGGTCAAGCTGAGATGGATCGACGGCGACGACGCGCAAAAGGAGAAGGCGACGAGCGGAGTGGCCGCGACTTTGGTGGCATTGGAACGAGAATTCGGCGTGAAAAGAGACGGGGAAGAGGTGGGGAAGTGCGTGGAAGACGCCGAGACGCTCGCGACGAAGACGAAGAAGAAAAAGAAGAAGCGGAAGATTGATGATGGTGGTGGTTTTGATGACGCCGAGGAGGCGGAGAAGAGGAGGACGCGGCGAAAGACGAGGATTCAGACGACGACGACGACGACGCGTGGTTCAATGTTCGACGATGATAAACGCGCAATGGACGCGTTTCACCGACTGGCGAAAGGAATACTCGCGGAAGAAGAAGAAGGAGACTCGAGAGTAAGGGACGGGACGGAACTCGGTCGAAGCGCGAAAGACGTGGCGTCGCGCGTGCACAGATTCGATAGCTTCCGCGCGTGTTCCGCTCAGTGGTCTTTGGCGACAATAAGCGCTGCGTTGGAGAAGATGAAGAAAAAGAACATCAACGTGGAAAATAACGACGGTCTTCGCGAGGCATTGAGCAACTTGAGAGAGAGATTAGCGAGACGGTTTACGGAGTTGGCGGACACGGCGGATGCGAGAGCGTGCGCGACGAACATTTGGTTTTTAGCGCGCACGAGGAGGATGGAAAGTGTATCGAGCGGCGAAAGTGCGTCGTCGGCATCCCTTAAAGCGGCTATGAAAGGTTTGTGGATGTGCGAAGAGGCGAAGATTTCGAGTCAAGACGGCGCGAACGCTTTGTGGGGGATGGCAAAAATGCGCGCGAAATCGGTGTTGGAAAGCGAAGAGAATGAATCGGTCGTGGCAAAGTTAGCGGAAAGAGTCGCGGCGGCGAACAGTAGTAGTAATAGCAGGAGTCATACCAACAGTAAAGAGATTTCATCCGCGATGTGGGCGGTAGCGACGATGCACGTAGACGGCATTATTTTGGTTGGGTCAACGAGGGCGTCGTCCGAAAAATTAGACGCGGGGGTTTTTCGCGTCGTGAAAGTCATCAAGAAAGCGTTTCAAAAGGAAAAGGAATCGAGTAGGAAAACCAGTTGGAGCGGATCGCGAGTGATCGCCAACTGCGCGTGGAGTTGTTCGAAGCTCTTCCCGAATACTCTTCTCGCAGAGAATACTCGAAAAGTTTTGCGAGAAACGATTGAGATTGCCCTCGAGAGCGAGAGTTTGTGGCACGCGCTAGAACCCAGAGCATTCGCTACGCTCTTAAGCGCGGCTTCGGCAGTTCGCGCCTCGTCGTCGCGATGTCTTCTCAAACGCGCTTTAGATTGTTTTGAAGATACCGCGACGCACGGAAGAAACGTCACGCCAGCGGACGCGTGTGATTTGTGCGAGTTCATAGAAGCAACGACGATAGACGGTAACGATGAAACGAAACTCGAAGAGTCAGACACCGACCGCGCTATGAAAATTGTAACGGATATATCGAAAACGTGCGATTGGCGCGCGAGTGGAAGATTGCTCTCGAGCACGGAGGCACTCAAAATCGATGCGCGAGCGAAGAAACGCTTGATTTCGTCTGGAGTCGAAGCGATTAGAATTATGGAACTCAATCGGTTCAACGTCGACGAGGCGACCGTGGAAACGCTATCGAGACACATCGAAGAGCAATTGAAATCGAAATCGACGAAACAGCGGCGCGTGTTGATTGCCAACTGCGAGAGCAGAAGTGAAGACAAATTGCGCCAGACGGTGGAGAAATTCGGTCACAGATTTGAAACGTGGCAAAGGTTTGCGAGCAACGATACGAGTAACGCTAAAATAAACGCGATGAACAATACTATCGCGCGTCCGTGGCCATCGGTGAGCGAGAGAAAATGTGACTACGCGTTCGTGCGTGCGTGCCCGGATAAAGAGGCACTTCTTTTACTCACAACCGCAGTCGCGACGCGAGTGAAAGTTGGCGGCGATGTCTTCGTTTCCGGATCGCGTAGCGAAGGGTTTTTGAACGCCTTCGACGCGTTTAAAAAGGTAACAACTTGTTTTGTTTGAGTTATTGTTTTATCTTCGTTTGTCGTTGTCTTTTTCGTTTTCTCGTGTCGTTCTGCGTTTAGCATATACCGCCGCGACTTGGGTATTCTTTTGATGTTGGAATTGAGTCGTTCTCGCGAAGGATTCTTCCGATTTAAAAAGAGAACGCGCGTGTCACGGTCGGCCTACAACAGACGCAACATTTGGACGCGAGATTGAGAACGTCACATTTAAAAGGTCTATCCAGCCTGTTTCGTTTTCATCTCGCGTTCGTCCGTCCATTAATGAGCCTCGTTCGTAGCCATTATCTGCGTTCGAGTTCGAAGTGGCGGATACATCTTCTTCATTTTTTTGCCGTTCGTACGCGACGCGATGGTTTCTGACCCACTTGCTTTCACTTTTATTCACTACCAAACACCAACAGAACGTATACGAACCTCCTCGACGCGTTTCTGGAAACACACCCATTACGCACTCGCCAGATTCCGAGGAAGCTAAAAACGACGAAAACGATTTCGCGTTTGCGATAACCGCTAAAGTCCTCTCCAACGGCGACGAGAAAACCGCCTCTCTCGACGCGTTCAAAAAAGTCGAGTCGAACGTGAAACTGTTCGGGTCGACCATCGAGGCGAAAAAATGGACCACTTACCCTGGTTTCTTTGCCAAAGGTGGTTTAGATATCATGACTTCTTTTCTTCTGGATTCAATTTTTGAAGAAGATAAATCCTCCTCCGCGCTCAAGGAGGACGTATACGGCGACACCAAGAAACCTCCGAAACGCGTCATGGACTTTTGTTGCGGCTCTGGCATCATTGGGTACGCGTTACGACACTCGATCGGTGGTAAAGAGAAGGAGAAGAGGACAAAAAAGAAGAAAGTAAAACTCACCGTGCTCGACGCCGACGCCGTGTCTCTCGAAGCCGCCAAACAAAATCTACGCGATAGCGACGACGTCACTTTCCTCCTCTCCGACGGTTTCCCTCTCACGCCGTTAAAGAAACCGTGCGAACTTATACTCACCAACCCTCCGGTCCATTACAACTCCAAACCCGATTTCCGCGTCTTGGGTCAAATGTTCCGCCGCCTTTCGAACGTCTTGAAGACATCGTCGACAAAGAAAGCCGGCGGCGTCTGCTTTTGCGTCTGTCAACGCTACGTTCCCTTCGAAAGCGTCGCGCGTTTTTTCATCCACGCGCACGAAAAAAGAGTGCTCGACGTGACCGTGCACGCAAAAAACGATCGCTTCGTCGTTTGGAAAATCAAGGTGGTCACTTCTTCTTCTTCTTAACCGCTTATAGTAAATAAAGAGAGAGAGGACAAAAGAGGACACAAAAAGCTTGTCCACACAAACTGTAAACTTGCATTGAACGATACCCTAAACCCTAGACACAATTCTTTTTTTTTCTCCGACAAAAATTCATTCGTTTCGCAAAAAGAGGGGGCGCGCTCGAGAGGGACACCACCACCACAACTCTTCCAAAGCGGATCCCCCCCCAAAAAACCCACGTCGTCGTCGTCGTCGTCTTCGTCGTTGTTGTCGTCTGATTCGTGGGGAGACGTTCAAGTTGTTGGTGTTGGTGTTGTTCATCTTCTGCGTCATCGAATCCCCTTTTGAGTAATTATATAACAACCGAAGAAAAGAACGCGGAAGAAGAAGAAGAAGAAGAAGAAGACTGGATAAAAGAAGTTCGACGAGAGACGAAAAGTGTTCGACGACGTCGTCATGTCCACGTCGTCGTCTTCCTCGAGGCGGCGGGAAGGACGCGTCGACAGAGAGGCGAACGGCACGAACGGCGGCGAAGAAGAAGAAGAAGAAGAAGAAGGGAGCATCTCGTCCCACGAGGCGCCAAACAGCGCGACACCAAACCACCTCCGTGGCCGAGAAGAAGATTCCAGAGACGCGTTCTTTTTCGACGAATCTTTGCAACATCTGTCCTTCAATCAAGACGGGGGCTGTTTCGCCGTCGGGACGGATTCAGGATTCCGGATCTTCAACGCGGACCCGTTCAAAGAAACGTTCCGACGGGACTTCGACGGCGGGGGGATCGGGATCGTCGAGATGTTGTTTCGATGCAACATATTAGCGCTCGTGGGAGGAGGCGCGGTACCGAAATATTCGCCGAACAAAGTGATGATTTGGGACGATCATCAGGCGCGATGTATCGGAGAGCTGAGCTTTCGGGTTCCGGTGCGCGCGGTGAAGTTACGGAGGGACAAGATTGTGGTCGTTTTAGAGCACAAAATTTACGTGTACAATTTCTCGGATTTGAAGATTGTGCATCAGACGGATACGTGGGGGAACCCGCGCGGGATATGCAGTTTGAGCCCGACGCAAGAGAGCTGCGCGATGGCCTGTCCCGGGTTGACGAGAGGTCAAGTGAGAGTGGAACTATACGAACCGCAAAACGTGACTAAGTTTATTCAAGCGCACGATTCACCTTTAAGGTGCGTGGTTTTGAGTTTAGATGGAAGTTTAGTCGCCACGGCGAGCGAAAAAGGGACTTTAGTGAGAGTGTTCGATTGCCATAGCGGGTGTTTGTTACACGAGTTTCGAAGAGGGACCGATAGGGCGAAGATTTACTCGTTGGCTTTTAGCAAAGAAAAAGAGTGGTTGGTGTGCACGAGCGATAAAGGGACGGTGCATGTGTATAGAATGCCGGAAGGGAGCATCGCAGGCGGCGGAAATGGAACGACGGTAACGCGTGGTAATAACAGTAGCGATAACATAGCAAGTTACCACTACCAAGCGAATGGTGATGGGTACACCGCGTCGTCGAAGAACAGCAGCGGCTATCGAGCGCCGCCGCAAAGTCCAATGACGCCGAAATCGCCATCATCGATGTTACAGTCCGTTATTTCCATGGGCGTCTCCGCGAATGTTTTACCGAAATATTTACAAGCGGAACGGTCGTTCGCGCAGTTTCGAATGAACAGAAACGGCGACGCCTCTACTGGAAATTACGGAAAGACCGACGATCGAACGAGCGAGTTTCCGGAGAATTCGTTCGGGTTTTGCAAAGCATCGTTTTCTACGTCGAAAGAGAATAGAATAGTCGTGATCTGCGCGGATGGGAGTTACCACAAGTTGGAATTCGACCCGGTGAAAGGTGGGAGCATGTCCTCTGTGAATTACGGAAGGTTTGGTTAAAAAACATTTCGCGCAAGTTTTTAGTGCGTTGAAAAATGTATGTGTTTGTGTAAACGATGACGACGACTGCGTAAAATACGTTATATATTGGTATCACCATCTATTTTGATACGACATTGCGGCGCGCTTCTATCTGCTACATATTCTTACACTCTAATTCTCTACGTCCTACTCCTTGTAGTACTATTTCTGTGCTAGTTCTTTCTTTCTTTCTTTCTCTTTCTGTGTTTACGAATCAAAGTTGTTCGAATGGTCTATTGGTTCATACACGATTTCTTCGTACGTCAAATGTTCTCTGTTCTCCCGTATGGATTTCTCAATCCATGGCTCGGCTTCGTTCGTCCACAACCAAACGAACGTGGAGACAAACAACGCGAAGAAGAGAATCCCGACGACGCAGGCCAAAACTTTTTGGTTCGTTCGTTTTTGCTTCGGGGTGATATTTTGGCGCGCGGCGAATGTAAATTTTCTTTTATTCGTCGCGCGGCCGTTCTCAATATCCCCTCCTATTTCGCGACGATTACCCGCGTCGTCGTCATGACTCGACGACAACACTCTCAACCTTTCCATTTTCCTCTCGACTTCTCTCAACATCTCGTCCGTCTCCTCCGCTCTGGTCACGAACAACTTCTTCAGCGGCGACTTGGCCGTCTTCTGCGGCGTATTTGAAAACGTCTCGTCGTCCAGCTGTTTCACCATGTTCATTTCTTTCTTCTTCCAGAGCTTCAAACTCTTTTGAAACGTCGCTACATTCGCCGCGTAGTTGTGCACTTCCGCGTGTAGCATCACCGACCTCCTCCTCGAATCGTCGTCGTCACTGTCAAACTTCTTCCTGTCTCGCGTACTGCCACCACCAATCTCTCTCTTCAACATCTCGAACACCGCGTCCGTTAAACGCGCGCACTCTTCCCGTTGCTCCAATCGTTCCGCGTTTTTCTCCACCGAATCCCGCTCTGGATTCCCAATAATCTGGTCGCGCACCGCCGCGTCGAGCGACGACGCCAGCATCGCGAACGTCATGTTTTCATCTCGAACGCGACGAAGACGAGAAAGGAAGAGTCCGTCGTCGTCAAAGTCGTCGTCGTCGTTTTTTTTTTTTTGTTGTTGTTGTTGGACGACGACGACGACGACGACGCATCGTTCTTCATCTCTGTGCGTTTAGTAGTA
>MDSZ01033299.1_pt1 | contig 11811 bp, 16 predicted proteins | sample 811201 | NCBI WGS metagenome assembly MDSZ01 (sample SAMN05326647, study PRJNA326480) | marine metagenome | isolation source: seawater | place: Indian Ocean: North | collected 2010 | reverse complement strand
TCTATTGAGAAAGGTAAAAACCTAAAACATGATAAGAGATTTAGTGGTAAGTATGTTATCGCTGCTCTAACTCACACATATCAAAGACAGGGAATCACGACAAATCTATTATTAGTTAGAGATTCTGTCCCAGAACAGCAATAAATACTTATACACTCTTTGGTAAATTAAAATGCAAACCATAGAACAGCATATCCAAAAAGACAGGGATATTATTAATGACCCTACTTTGAACCCTGCTGCTCGTAGACATTTCAAAGAAGAACTACATGATTTGGAAGAGTATTATGAGCATCATGAGGCAGAGATTACTGCAGGTGACCATCACGATCCTAATTGCATAGAACTATTTTGCGATCAGCATCCTGATGAGCCTGAGTGCCTTGTATATGATGATTGATAGGATGATGTATCATGCAATTCAATGAACAGCAGATTCATCAACTAAGAGATGCCTGTGTTGCGTATCAACGTAACGCAGGATCTTCCTTTATCATGCGAGAGTATGATATACTAATAAACAAACTTGACACATATAAACAAGAATATGAGTGTGATGATTGTATACGATGTGAGATACATGTATGATTGATTTATGGTTTCCAACCGCAATATATCATGAAGATTTAGACCCCTCCGAGAATATTCAAAAGCATATGCTTGAGTATTTTGAGAGGATATATGCTAAGAATTTACCTGTATTGCAGGAGAATTATAGCTATACGGGTGATGCTCACGGGGACTATAAATTATTTAATGATAGTAGATTCTCTTGGTTAAACATGCAGGTTGCTTTTCATTGTGAGCAATACCTAAGTAAGTTTAACGTGGATGTAGATAAGATTAAATTATATGCATCAAAGGCATGGCCTGTAATAGTAGAGAAGGGTGGTAAGGTTAATAAACATAATCATAGAAATTCATGTTTAAGTGCAGTATATTATCTTAAGACAGGTAATGTAATGAATGGTGGGTATCTTAAATTCCATTCACCTAATCCTAATAGACTGCCTATACATGTAGAGACATTAAATGACTTAAGTTATAGTCATGCAACTTATGCACCCATGGAGAGTAGATTAATGATATTCCCCTCTTCATTGGAGCATGAGGTAGAACCATATCTTGGTAGTATTGCACGTTATTCTATATCATATGATATAATGGTCACTAGATCTGACGATGCAGGTCATAATGAATTTGCTATTGTAGATCCTTGTAGTTGGAAAGAGATTGATGCGATTTGATGAAGCGGTAGGTCATTATAGGAATCAGAAACAAGCATTTTCTAATCCTGCATCATGGCCTCAGATTGATATTAGAATAGAGAATACTCATAATATTATGACTGTTAAGTCATGGTATAAGTATAAGGGTGAGAGTGATCCATATAATCATATTCAATATGATTGGCAACAGTTAGATGAAAACATCGTTTATACTAAAACTACTAATCTTATCACTAATCGTCCTTCCTGTCCTTTCATTTGGCAATATGACGGAGTTTGGTGGAATGGATGCACTGATGGAGAATGTCTTCAAGGGAACACCAGAATAGAATCTACTATTAGATTTAATGGTGTTGATTATAGGGCTAAAGATGTAGGATATGATATCACAACTGGTAAACAAGTATATGGTAAAGATCCTGCTGATGGAGAATTTCTTTTCGTGTTGATCGATAAATAAAAGTAAACCAATATACTATGGCTGCTAAAACCGACTACTTAGGAAGAGACCAATACACTTGGTGGGTTGGAGAGGTTGAGTCTAATAAAGACCCCTCCAAACTGGGTCGTGTTAAGGTGCGTATTCTTGGTTGGTATACAGGTGTTGAGAGTAAGAAAGCATATCTTAAAGAGTTACCTACATCAATCTTACCGTGGGCTACTGTGCTTCTACCTACAGATAAAGCACAGACTAAAGGTACAGGTACTACAACAGAATTACAACCAGGAGCATGGGTATTAGGTTTCTTCCTTGATGGTGAAGAAGCACAGTTACCTTGTGTATTGGGTGCATTTAGAGGATTCCAGCAGTTAGAAGGTGAGAAAGATACTACACTGGCAGATCCTGCAGAAGCAGAAGAATTAAAGACTGATACACCAGCACAGAAGACACTTGCTGGACAACAAGATAAATCAGGAAACCCATTCCCTAAGGTACAAAGTCAGACACCTGCTACTTCTACTGGTGCTATTGAAGAAGCACGTGGTGGTGGTATTAACACAGCAGAGCAGACTGTACCTGGTAATGCAGTAACCAACCCAATTAAACCACCTGTTAATGGTAATGGTATTGCTGATGGTGTTGCAGGTCCATCAGGTAAAGGATTTGAAACTGACCTAACAAGGATGCTTACTGAGTTAGGTGAGATGGCATCTGCTATGGGCTCTGGTCCTGGTGGTTTCGTCAGTGTTATCACTGGCAATAAGATGGCAGGAGATAAGGTAAGAGAGCACCTAGGTAAGGTGATGAATTTCTTATCTAGTGGTATATCTGGTATCCTAGCACCTCTGAAGGAAATGTTAGCGAAGTTAATCGCTGAGGTGGTAGCAATTGTAGTTAAGATTGTATCTCAATTCGTGCCTATTGCAGTCATCAATATGTTGATGGCATTCTTGTCACAGATATTTGATTTATTCTGTGCTAAGAAACCAATGTGGTTAGGACTGGTGCAGTCGGCATTATCGGACACGGCAAACTTTGCTAACCAAATGGCTAGCCTTGCTGTCGATAAAATTGCCAGCAGTGCGATCGGTCAAGCAATTGATTCTGCTGTTAAAGGATTAAGCAACCGCATCCTTCAGGGTATTACATCTGCAATGAATCGTGTAAGAGATGTAGCAGGTGATGTTATTAGTGCTGTTAGTGCTGCTAAGGGTTTGGCAGGTGCTGCTAGATCTCTAGGTGATACTGTTAGCATGATTATGGAATTTGACTTCACTTCATTAGATTGGGGAAGTCTAATTCAAATCCTTCTTGCTATTCTAGGAGCACTATTTAAGAAGAGTTGTAACAGGAAGATAAAACGTCCGAAGTCTAAGATGTGGTTCCCACTCATAGGTACCACAGAGTGTGATAATATAACTGATGCTGTTAAAGGTACTCCATATCAGAGTGTTGATGGTTTATATGACCAGATAATTGGAGGAGTTAATACTGTTACTGATAAGATAAACGAAGGGACAAGTTATATTGATAAGATGTTCAATGGTATTGTACCTGAATTAATGCAGGTATCATCCTCATTGAATGGTGCTAGACAGATACATGATGCTACGCCAGGTAAAGAGAAGTCAATTATATCTGGTCCTGGAGGTGTAACCAGTTTCCAAGATGGTTATGGTAACGAGCATATTAATGTACCAAATAACCAGACTAAGATTATTGCTAAGGATAAGTGTGAGACTATTAAGGGTAACTATACTCTAACAGTTGAGGGTGACTTCTATCTTAAGGTCATGGGTAACTTCCATGAAGAGGTATCAGGGTCTAAGAATGAGCACAACTCTCAAGGTCCACAGTCAGATGCAGAGGGATCATCTAAGACACCTGACACAGATAGCACAGGTGGTGCTTTAGATACTGTAGATACTAATGTTACTTCTGGTCAGGTTGATCAAGGTACCTTAGACCAGTCAGCAGCAGCAGATTCTTCATCAGACCTATACAAATCAAGTATTGATAGACAGAGAGAAATAATTCTTAAGAGAGATAACCTAGGTGGTTTCTATCCAGTAGATCAGATTCCATTCCCTGCAGGTGCTGACCACATGGGTAGGACACGTTATGGTCCTCAATTGTCAGGTGACCTTAAAGATTCTACAGAGCAGAAGTCTGCTGCTAGAAAGGAAGGAGACCATGATATAGCATATACTGGTGAGGTTAAGATACAAGGTGCTAAGGTTAGTGTCGCTGGTATTGAATCATTGATGTTAAACTCTCAAAACGTTAAGATTGAGGGTAATACTATTGAAAACATCGCTGATGGTGAGATAGTCAACCAAGCAAACTGGATTACATCATTCCTAAATGCTGGTAGATTTGAGTTTATTGCTCTATTCAATCCATTTGCAGCATTAACTGGTCAGTTTACTATTGTTAAGGGTGCTATCGTTGATATCACATGCGACTTACCATTCCCTGCAGTGGCACCGCCATCACAGGTTAGAATTTCTATTGGTACAACTGTCCCATGTAGTATGGCAGACATCCTTGCTGGTAGTACAAATGGATTGCATGCCACTTTCATAGCTGCACCAACGGGTGTAGTCGCTGAGTTTGTCCCTTCAGGATCCATCATAAACCAAGTGGTGACTGGGATGTCGTCATATTCGACAGCAACGGGATACACAGCGTTGGGTTGTGCCTTTGGACCCACCCAAATCTATGGCTTGCCAGTCTTGCTGAACTAGTGTATAATAGACGGAAGTAATGGAGTATCCCTTTTTATGGCAGACATAACAGGAGACACAGACACCTATCTGGAGCATATCTGGGTCAATGTCCCCAAGAGACAAGTTAAGATAATGGATCATGAGGGTGCCGATGAGACAGTATGTTGGAAATTTGATGAGGAAGGTGCAGAAGGTTTTACTGAGACTCTAGCCACCTTTAAGGACCATATTCCAGAGGACATGATAACGTATTTACCATGAATATCATCACATTATCGCAAGAAGAATTTACTAAGAATACTGATTTCTCTTTGAGTTTGGCATCTAAGGGTCATACCCTTAAAATTACCACTCCTAGTGGAATCATCCTGCTTGTGTCACCAGTTGCTTCAGTAGCTGAAGACCCTGAAACGCCAGAGCTAAATATTCCAAAACCTGAAGAGTTTGTCCCAGACCCAGTGGGGACACGTCAGTTTGTAGACCAATCACTTCAGGAGATGACACAGGATTTCCAATGAAGGTACGTATCACACACAACTATTGTTATCTAAATGAAGACATAGTTGACATGTGGTACATACAAGGGATTCCTTTTACTTTTGAAGAACTTCCTGTCGCAGTGCAACAGTTGGAAGAGGTAGGGCTTGACGCTGAGAAGAATCAGTCCTATACTTTACAAGACATGTATAGGTTAAGTGGATACCTTGTTGAAGAGGAATGCCATCCTATACTATATGACCTAAGCGACTGGGTAGAAAACTTTCATGAGGTAAGGGAATGAAATTGAATATCGTAAAGAAATCTTGGGAGCAAATTGACTCCAAAGGCCGAAAAACCCTATGGGAGTGGGATGAGACTCCTGAACTACGTGCTTTTATAAACAAACAAAATGAAAATCTTCCTCGACACAGCTGACACTGCAGTAATTCGTAAACATTTCGCTACAGGATTAGTTGATGGAGTAACAACAAATCCTACACTCATTATGAAGAGTGGCCAAGACCCTGAAGATGTCTATCAAGAAATTGTAGACATCGGATTACCAGATATCTCTATGGAAGTAGTGGGTGATGGTAATGAGATGGTTGCAGAAGGTAAACGACTTTCTCAAAAGTTTGGAGAAGTTGCTACAATTAAAGTCCCATGCACACGAGGAGGACTCGCTGCATGTAAAGTATTATCAAATAATGGAATTAAAGTCAATGTTACGCTCATCTTTAACGCAGCTCAGGCTATACTTGCATCAAAGGCAGGTGCTACGTACGTCTCTCCTTTTGTTGGGAGGTTGGACGATAATTCTGTTGCTGGATTGGAGATTGTCCGCTCAATAAGTGAAGTATATCGAGTGCACAATGTCCAGACTCAAATCTTATCTGCATCTATTCGTGATGTATATAAGGTAACTAGGTCATTCTGGAATGGTGCTCACGTAGTCACTATGCCACCTAAAATCTTTGAGGGAATGTATAATCATGTCCTTACTGATAAAGGACTAGAGATTTTCGATAAGGATTGGGAAGCAGTGCAGAGGTCTAAGGTCTTTACTCCACCATCAGTTGCAGAATTTGCATCACGTGGTAGAGTTGGAAAGGATTTAGATCGCATTGACAATGTATAAGTTTAAGAAGGATTATTTTCCTGAGATTAATATATCTTGGGCCGATGCTATTTCTAAAATTGATGAAGATGCAATAAGTGGTTTCTGGGGGTATACTCAGAAACCAATGCTAGAGAATTTTATTCCAACAATTATTGGCGAGGGGACCTATAGGCCACCCTCGTTTTTGCCTATTTGTGAGAAAGTATATAAAGACTATAGAATGAAATGTCTACATACTTATGTGTCATATTCTTTAATGAGTGAGACATTCGGTAGACATAATGATAACACTGATGTGTTAATTGTTCAAGCAATTGGAGAGACTAGTTATGGTTTTGATGATGGTAAAGAATATAGACTAACCCCAGGAGATGCCATTTATATACCTGAAGGGGTATATCATAATCCAAAAGGTCATTGTCCTAGGGTGTCTTTAAGTTTTTCTGGACTCCAAATATGACCGAGGAAATTAAATGGGATTTAGAGGACTTGAAAAAGTCCATCATTGACAATGCAGCAGAATATGATAGAATAGTGAGGCGAAATCGAGACGAAGATGACATTAAAGAGCGAGAAACGAAGAGCACAGGTGAAGAGTAGGTTTTATTATATCTTCTGGGGTGTAGCTACTGTATCAGTATTCGTTGGGCAATTATATGTTGGATCAGGATACAGACAGTTTTCAAATTCATTGAACAGACTATTTGATGCAATTGAGGTACAAGTGCAAGACCCAATTACATATTACTAATAGAAAACCACCCCCGAAGGGGTGGTTTGAGAGATTAAGTAATCACTGTTATCTTGCGATTAAGGTTGAATCACTCTAGCAAAGCAATTGTCTACAAATCTTTTCCTGCTCATAACTATTGCTTTCTACCATACACTCGAAGTAGTCATTTTGTAACTCTTGTTGTGTTGCCGTCATGCAATAGTCATTGCTAATTAAGTGATTCCACTCAGATAATTGATTTTGTGATTTTAGGTTATGCATTAATCCCTCCGAAGTTTAAAATTCATAATGTATTAGGGGGTTTTAACTCATGGTTTTTCTCCTCGTCTTACCATTATTTATAAGACTACAGTCCTGGATCCAGGATATTTTAACAAAAATTATTGCCTAGGAAATTATGCCTAATCCAAATGCGTTATGGGAAGATATGGAAAAGTTGAACGCAATGTACGAAGAACTTATGTGGGATCCCGATGATGAATTGGATTTTTCCGTAGATTACACTAACGACTGTATAGTTATAAGGAATAAGGCAAGGGCTAGTCCTAAAGGTGTATAAATAAAACTGTAAGAATTGTGTTGAATTTCTGTGGCAACTAAAAGAATATCCCAGTTAGAGACAATATCAAATGATTTGGTAACTGGTGAAGCTATTTTGCCTATTGTTATTTCTGACCCTCTTATTCCAAATAGAAAAGCAAAGATTAATCAACTTTTCCGTGGAGTTAGTGCAGGATCAGCGACAGCACCAGGCGTAGCATTTGACCTTGACCGAGATTCGGGTATATACCAATCTGCAATCAATGAGATTGGATTAACATTTGGTAGTGCATCTCTCTACAATAGTAGGAGAGCAAATACTGATGGGTCATCTACATTGCTTATTAAAGCAATTGATACTGCATCAGCAGTTTCTAGTATTGAGATACAACCACAAGGTAGTGGATTTTTTACAGTTGCAGGTCCGATAGTTCAAACAGACGTTAACCTTATTATTGCAGGTGACCAAAACCCTGCTAAGAGAGCAATCTTTAACGTTGACACAATTTCTACACAGTCTGGCACACGTCGTTTTGATCTACCTAATGTTGGTGTTAATACATCTACTACATTAGTTGCTAATGATACATTCCAAACGTTAACTAATAAGACTATTCTTATCAAGGATGCTGAGTTACAGATCACTGGATCTACAGCAACTGATAAGATTGCTAAGTTTGAGACTGACTCATGGGAGTCACCAGGTGCTCATACTTATAAACTACCTGACTTTGGTGCTGCACAGACACAATCTACACTATTAGATGATATAACAAGTCAGAATGTGTTTAATAAGAATATGGTTAACCCCACATTCTCAAATACACCTTCTAGTGATGAAAATAATCCTACTCGTTATATTATCTTTGATGCCTCTAACTTAACACAAGATAGGAATGTAGTTTTTCCTGATTTGAATGTTACTATAGTAGGTACTGAGTCTACACAGACTCTAACTAACAAAGTTTATAAGGGAGCAGTATTTGCAGATACTGACCCTGCAGATGGTGATGGAAGGAAGATTAGATTTGACCTTTCAAATATAGAGGATAACCAAACATATGACTTTAGTTTCCCAGATGATACACCAACTGCACCCTTAAATAATGGTGGTGCTTCCAACGTATTAGTTTCAGAGAGAAAGACACAAACTCTCTACAATAAAACGCTGGAATTGGTGAAGATAAATAATCCAGACAACCTCAACGGTGACATCACCTTTGACATGTCTAACATCACTAACCCAAGGCAAATCCAATTCCCTGATAGTGATGCTCAGTTGCTATCTACTGATAACATCAGTGCTGTAGCAATTAGTTTTGGTGGTGCTATTTCAGCTCCTGTCCTTGGAGGACAACTCAGACTACAATCCTTTTTTCAAGCAGGTTGGTAATTAACAAATGACAGCAGGAAGATTAGCCGCCGATAAACCAGGCGCAACAACAAATACGGTCTTATATCGGACACCTACTACGGTTACAGGAAGCACAGTATTAAATGTGTGTAATCAATCTGGTAGTGGTGCAACGTATAGAGCTGCACTTAGAGATTATGATCAAGTGCTGCATTTGGATGGTCTGAATACATCTACATATAAGTTTGTTAAAGGTAATCCTATTACTGCTTATAAGATTACTCTTAACCCAGGATTCCAACTTGCTGATGCTATTCCTGGCACTCAATTTAATACTACTAATAATGCAACTGCAAAGATTCTTGATGTCTTTAAACCAACCGATGACATCACTTATTATACGCAGGTAAAACCAATCAGTCAGACTCAACTCCAAGCAGATAGTCTTGCTGGCACATTCTCAGGAGGTGAGACACTTACTGGATCAACATCGGGTTTAACTGCTACATTTAGAGGGATTCTAGGTTCTACACAGTCATATATTGAATATACTGAGTTAAATACTGCTGCTACATCTGTAAAGATATCACGTAATACTGGTCTTGCTGACGGTATGTATATCACTATTGGAGAGGCAGCATCTGCTACAACTGAGATTGTAACTATTAATGCTTCAGGTATTGATACCGCTAACAATACATTAACAATTACAAGGAGTGCACTTGGCACGACTGCAGCACCAATTCCTGCTGGTAGTCAAGTTAATGCATGGTCTGCATCTGCTACTACATCTACGATTGATGAAGGTGCAACTTATGTTGCTGGTGACACCACTCTAACAGTCGCTGATTCTACTGGATTTATTTCTGGTGGAATTATTCTTATTGATAATGAGTTATTGGAGATTACTGCAGTTAATGGTAATGACCTTACTGTTAGCAGAGCACGTTATGGTACTTCTGATGTAGACCATAACAATGGTGTTACTGTAACTCTATTAACAGATAATGGGGTATATCTATTAAATTATTGGACAGAGGCAGAGACTATTACTGGTTCCGCATCTAATGCTTCTGCAGTATTGGCATTTAATACTGGATCTGGTGCAGTTATTAATAACAGATATGTAGTTAGTGAGACTGGTCTTAATGCTACAGACCATATCTTACCTACGACTCCTGTATATAATATTGATAGGACATATAAGTATGATTTGGAGCATGCTAGTAATAGTAACTATCCACTAAAATTCTCTGCAGATGATTCTGAAGGTCCTAACGGGTCAGGTACTGAATATACTGCTGGAGTTAGTAAGGTAGGTACTGCTGGTACTTCTGGAGCATATACATCTATTGAGATTACTGATACAACTCAGACTAACTTATTTGCATATGCAGATGGTTCTCCTGCTGGCACCACACTTGACGTTGGATTTAACCCAACTGTTAACGCTGACCCTGCATATACAGAGATATACATCTATGATGTGGAAGGTGAAGCACTTGCAGCAGCAGATACGTTTACTATCAATGCTGTTACTCAAACAATTCAAGCAAATGGTGTTACTCCTGGACCTTATGGGTTTGTCCAATCATGGAATAAAGATACCTGTCAGTTGAAGATTTCATTAGGAGAAGGGTCAGAAGCATTCTCTGTTAATGACGCATTCTATGATACTCCTACACTAAACAATGGTACTCGTACCATGACGACAGTGAGGACTGGTAAGATGCTAACGTTTAATAACGTTGGTGGTGCTGATGCATCAAGGACAGCAGGTACTTACACAAATATTTCACCTAACTCAACAGGTGGATCTGGAGATCTTACAACTACTAAGGTAACTGTAGTGGTAGATGGATCTGGTGCAGCGACTATCACACTATTAAATGGTGGATATGGTCATGCTGCGTCCGATACTCTTACAATTAATGACTCCCAGTTAGGAGGAGGTGGTGGTGCTAACTTGACATTTGATGTCGCAACAATTAGCACAGGTATTCATACAGACCAGACTGGAATTTTTGATGCTGAGGATTACCTATTTTATGATAAAGCACTTGCTGCAAATACAACTGATAAGAATACTTCTATAGTAGTGGGTCCTGGTCAAAACCTACTTGTGTATTCCTCAGCAGGTGACCTTAGTTATGTTGTCAACGGATTTGAAACCGCATCCGATGATTTCCCTGTAGTTAATATGACTAAAATCGCTGCGGGTGGTTAACTAAATAACATATAAGAAGGATTCCGTTAAATGGCACTAACCCGTCTAAAGAATATCATCACGTCAAGGACTGGACGTATTATATACGTCAACCCTGACGATTTTGATGCGTCTGATGCTTACGATAACCGAGGTAACTCAGCACTACGACCATTTAAGACACTGCAACGTGCATTCTTAGAGGTGGCACGTTTCTCATATCGTGTTGGTCTGAGTAATGATGAATTCGATGCGTTCTCGATTTACTTATATCCGTCTGAGTACGTAGTAGACAATAGGCCAGGAATTGCAGATTATAATAATATACAACCATTTAACGAAAATACAAACTTTGATATTACCTCTCCTTCTAACGAACTTCACAAATTTAACTCTGTAAACGGTGGAATCATCGTACCCAGAGGTTGTTCAGTAGTTGGATCCGACCTTAGAAGAACTAAGATTACACCTAAATTTGTACCTTATCCAACAGTACAAGGATCATTAGGTATCACTGCTGCTAACGAACCACTACCTTCTGGTATATTCAAACTAACTGGTGGATGTTACTTCTGGCAGATGTCATTCTTTGATGGTGACAATACTGGAGTATATTATCGTGATGATTTATCACAGATTGCACCAAACTTCTCACACCACAAACTTACATGTTTTGAGTTTGCTGATGTACCAGATCTAGAGTTATATTACCAAAAGATATCAAAAGGATACGCTGTTATTCCTGACACCTCTGGTATTCCTGCACAAGACCAGATGCAAGCAAGGGTCGAGGAAAACAGAATCGTTGGTCCTATTTCTGATGAATTCGCTGTATCTCAGATTATCAGAAATGGACAAACTGCAACAGCATTTACAGTCGATGAACTCGGTAACCCGAAGAATCATGGGTTCTCCGTGGGTGTCGCTGTTAATATATCTGGTGTTACTGGTCCTACTGACCAAGATGCTCTCCTCTAT
>MDSZ01028479.1_pt1 | contig 11811 bp, 10 predicted proteins | sample 811201 | NCBI WGS metagenome assembly MDSZ01 (sample SAMN05326647, study PRJNA326480) | marine metagenome | isolation source: seawater | place: Indian Ocean: North | collected 2010 | reverse complement strand
TTTCCATCATTAATTTTATATTCAATTTTAATTATGCGAGAAGTTTATATAGTATTTTTTTTACTTTTATCTTTATACGGAGTAGTTTTGTGGACAAAAAGTGGCAGCTTTAAATCGTTAATTCTAGTAATGATGGGTTTTTTTGCTACAACATTTTTTCATGGTGCAACTTTTATAGGTGCCATATCTTTTTTAGCTTATGTCGTTTTTTCAAATATCAAAAGGATAATAAAGTCACTTATAAATTTTAGGATAAATTTAAAAATTTTATTAATTATTTTTCTTATTATAGGTTCAGGATATTACATAGCAAACAACGTTTATATTCCTTATTTAGAAACTTTTGATTACGCAACAGATATAAAAGTTTTATTACAAAAAACACAGATAAATACTAAAGGTGGTGCTTCATGGCCTGAGTGGACTATAATCTCATCTCCAATTGAAATTTTTTATAAATTACCTTTTAGAAGTATATATTTTATCTTTTCTCCATTTCCATGGCAGATTTCAGAAATTAAACATTTGGTTGGGTTATTAGACTCTTTTATATATATCTACTTAACTTTTTTAATCTTTCAAAATATAAAAAATATTTGGAAAGAACCTGTTTTAAGAATTTTTCTGATAATTTTAATATCATATATTATTGTTTTTGGAATAGGAGTAGGAAATTTTGGGACAGGAATAAGACATAGATCAAAATTTGCTGTTTTATTTATATTGTTGGCAGCACCTTTCTTAAAAAAAATAATTTTTAAAAAAAAAAATAGACAAAATTTTGAAAATATTAAAAATTTATGATTGCATTAAAAATTAAATGTTATCAATTCTTTTGATTTTAATTAATTTTATGAAAATAATACATATTATAAATAGTCTTAATAGAGGTGGTGCAGAAGGTAACTTATATCGTTTATGCAAATTTCATAAAGAAAAATATAAAAGTAAACTTAATATAACCATCATAACTTTAATTAAAAATGGGTTCTATGAGGCCAAGTTACGAAAATTAGGTGTAAACATTTTCTCTTTAAATTTAAAAGAAGTTAATAAATTTTTGGATTATATAAAAAAAATTTTCGTACTTCGAGAATTTTTAAAAATTCAAAAACCAGATATAATTCAAAGCTGGATGTATCATTCAAATTTAATTACAATATTTGTTCCAAAAATATTTTATGAAAAATTATTTTGGAATATCAGGCATTCGGAGCTTAATATAAAAATTTCAAAAAAAACGACAATTTTAGTCTCAATAATTTGTGGTTTGTTTTCAAAATTTATTCCAAAAAAAATTATTTATTGTTCAGAAAGAAGTTTAAATTTTCATAAAAAAAATCATTTTTACTGTAAAAATAAAAATGCACTTATATACAATGGTTTTAGCGATAAAACTTATTACCCTTCAAAAAGTTTACGTTTAAATTTTAGAAAAAGATACAAAATAAATAATTCACAAATTATTATTGGTTACGCTGGAAGATATGCTAGACAAAAAAATATCTACACCATGTTATTAGCATTTTCAAAAATTTCAAAAAAATATGATTATATTTATTTGTATATGGTTGGAAGAGGTATTAATGTAAATAATGATGAGCTCATTAATTACATAAATAAATTAAAAATTAAAAACAAAGTTATTATTTTAAATCAGCAAAATAATTTATTAAAATTTTATAATGGTATAGATTTACTTTTATTAGCTTCGCACTCAGAATCTTTTCCCAATGTAATAGCAGAGTCAATGCTCTGTTCTACACCTGTTTTGTCAAGTAATGCAGGCTGTTCAAAAAAAATTATTAATGGAGTCGGATTTATTATGAAAAATAATGATGATCAATCTATTTTCAATAATTTAAAGAAAGTAATATTTTTTCTTAAAAATAAAAAAAAAAGGTGGAAATATTTAAAAAAAAATTCTCGGTCTCAAATTCAAAAAAATTTTTCAATACCAAATATGGCTAATGCTTATTTTAAAAACTGGATTTTTTAAGTGAAAGTAATTTTTATTTGTACAAAATCTATTACTTTTAATACTTTTTTAAAATCCCAAGCAGATTATTTAATAAAAAAGGGTTTTAGAGTAGAAGTCGCTTGCTCAGATATAAAAAATTTAAATTTTTCAAATAAGTTAAATTATAAAATAAGTTTTCCTAATAAAATTTTTGATTTATTTAATTTGTTTAATTATTTAATGATATTATTACAAATTAATAAATTAGTTAAAAAAAATCCAAAAGCAATATTTTATTTACATACACCTGTTGCATCTCATTTATTTAGATTTTTTACTTTTTTTAAAAATTTAAAAATTATTTACTTTGTACATGGTTTTAGGTTCTCATCTACGACAAATTTTATAAATAATATTTTTTTTAAGTTTTTTGAAAAAATCTTATCTTTTAATACAAAGATTTTTATAACAATAAATAAAGAAGATCATAATTATTGTAAGTCAAATTTTTCAAAAAAAAAATTATTTTTTAAAGTAAATGGAATTGGATTAAGTCTGACGGAAAAACATTTTAAAAAAAAACTGACTAAAAAAAAATTAATAAAAAAAATTTTAGTTATATCTGCATATAAAAAAGATAAAGGATATCTTGAAATATTAAAATTAGCAGATATTTTAAAAAATAAAAATATAAAAATATGTTGTTTTGGATATGGAAATAAAACAGATTTCCATTACATTAAAATAAAAAATAAAGTAAAAAATATTTCATTTAATAGTTTCGACTTAAAATTACATAATAAAATAAAAAATTTTGATATTTTATTACATTTAAGTAAGCGAGAAGGCTTACCAGTTTCAGTTATGCAAAGTTTATCACAAGGTTTGCCGGTTATTTGTTATAATATAAGAGGTAACAATGATTTAATTATCGATAAATTTAATGGATATTTTGTAAGTTCTTATAAAGAAGTTCCTAAAAAAATTTTTTATCTTAATTTAGAAAATGATGTTTACAATCAAATGAGACTAAATGCTTTTCAATCTATAAATAAAGCCTACTTTAAAAAACAAATTAATTTAGATATATATAATATCATACAGAATTATTCTAAAAATCATAAGTGAATTCAAAACTTAAAAAAAATAACTTTACTTACAGAAAATTAAAACTTTCTGATTACAATAAATTTAAGAAATTATTTTACTCCTCATTTAAAAAAAAAATTAGTTATGATTTTTTTAAATGGAGATATTTTAGTAATAAATCTTCATTTTGTTATGGTGCTTTTTACTCTTCTGAATTAATTGCAAACGTGGGTATGGTTTGTATTAGGCTTAATAAACACTTAAATGAAAAAACTTACTCACGACACTCAAGTATGGTTTTGAAAGAATACAGAGGTTTAGGGATTTTTTCAGATTTACTAAAAAATTTAAAAAAAAAATTTTTAGGTGAAATTAATTTAGTGGTCATGTGGCCTAATAAAAATAATTTTGCAAATTTTAATTTAGGCAAAAATAAAATAATTAAAAAAAAATATTACCTGTATAAAACGTCATCACACAATATTTTGTCAAAAAAAACAGAAAGCTTTCCTATCTCTGAATTAGTAAAATTAAAAAATTTTATTAAAAGTAATAATAACTTATTTGTTAAAAATTTTACTTACTTTTATAGAAGGTATTTAATTTATAACAAACATGAATATTTAATTAATAGGTATAAATCTAGAACTTTTACGAGTTTTTTTATATTAAAAAAAAATAAAGATAGCACAGGTTCAAATTATGTAATCCTAGATCATTTTGGGTCTTCTGAGATTAGTTCAAAGCACCTTTCTTATCTAATTAAGGAAAAAAATAAATTAATATTTTTATCAAAAAAAAAGATTTATAAATCTAATCATAAGTTAATTAATTATATAAATTTAAAAATTGGTTTTTTAAAAAAAATTAATATAAAAGAAAAAAGTAAATTTTTGATTAATAAAGAAATTTTTTTAGGAGATACTGACTCATTTATAACAATTTAAAATTAAAAAAAGCACTCTAAATAAAATCTACAACTATGATAAATCAAAAGATTAGATTTTGTGATATATTATTTTCGATAATAATACTTATTATTTTTTCACCTTTAATGTTTTTTATATCAATCTTTATTTTAATAATTGATGGTAAACCAATTTTTTTTAAACAAATAAGAATAGGGCATAAAGGAAAAAATTTCGTCATTTTTAAGTTTAGAACTATGAGTAAATCTATGTTTAAAAATGAAAAATTAAGATTAACTTCTATTGGAAAATTTTTAAGAAAAACCAGCTTAGATGAATTGCCACAATTTATTAATGTTCTAAAGAAGGATATGTCAATCGTTGGACCAAGGCCATTACCTAAAACTATTGAAAATAAAATAAAATATTCTTTAAAAACTAAAAGAAGAAGTATTCTTCCAGGTATTACAGGAATGTCACAAATAAATTATACTGGAAAAAAAAGAACATTATCAGAAAAAATTAATTTAGATGTGAGATTTGTTAATAATTATACTTTAGACAATTATTTACTAATAATATTTAAAACACCAGCAGTTTTAATAGTGAGATTATTTAAAAATAAATCATCAATTATTAAATAAACATTTTAAAATTTTAAAGTTTTATATTGTTAAAAATATATTAAATGGCAATTTTATTTGATAACTTTATATAATTCTGTAATTATCGATATTAAATAATGAAGAAAAAAATATTAATTTTGTCTCCACATGCAGATGATGAAATTTTAGGTTGTGGTGGATTTATATCAAAATATTCTAATCAAAATTACCATATTAGTGTTTTAATTTTAACAAATGCCAACAAAGGCGCTCCTGATATGTATTCTGCTAAGCAAATTGAAAAAATCAGAAATGAGGCAAAACTGGCAAATGAATTAATTGGTACAAAAAAATTATATTTTGAAGATTTGCCAGCATTAAATTTAACTACTTATCCAACTTATAAAATTACAAACATTATTAATAAATATATAAATAAGATAAATCCTGAGATTGTATTAATACCTTCTGGAAATGATATACATGATGATCATAAAGTGATTTTTAAGGCGGCTAAAGTATCAACAAGACCTATTAAAAAAAGTAATTTAAAAAAAATATTATCTTATGAAGTACTTTCTGAGACAGAATGGAATGAGAATGAAAAATCTTTTAATCCAAATTATTATGTATGTCTAGATAGAGCTGATGTAGACAGAAAAGTTAAAGCATTTTTAAAGTATAAATCACAAGTTAAAAAATTGCCTCATCCAAGGTCAAAAGAGGGAATTATTAATTTATCAAAAGTAAGAGGTAGCCAGGTATTTATGAAATATGCTGAAGCTTTTAAAGTAGAGAAAATATTGGATTAAAAATGAAATTGGCTATTTTTGGAACTGGAGGTCATGCAAAATCTGTTTATGACATTGTAAAAAATAAAAAAATTTATTTTTTTGATAAAAATAAAAAAATATTAGAAATTAATAAAAAAAAATTCAAAGTAATTGGTAATCATAAGTCCTTAATTACGTATAAAAAAAAAATTTCAAAAGTTATAGTGACAATTGGTAATAACGAAGTAAGAAGAAAATACTATAAAATTTTTAAAAAAAATAAAATTAAATTTGCTAAACTCATTCATCCTAAATCTTATTTTAGTATTGGGTCAAAAATCGGAGAAGGAAGTATAATGATGCAGGGTAGTTTTATAAACACTGATACTATAATAGGAAATAATTGTATTATTAATTCTAACGCATCAATAGATCATGATTGTTTAATAAAAGATCATTCACATATATGTCCCGGTGTTACAATTGCAGGTAATGTTAAAATAGGAAAAAATTGCTGGATCGGATTAGGAGCTAAAATAATTGAGAATTGTGTGATTGGCGATAATGTTTTTGTTGCTGCAGGAGCGTTAGTAACAAAAAATTTGAAATCAAATTCGTTTGTGAAAGGAGTACCAGCTAAATATGAGAGAAAAAAATTGGCCAAACTTTAATAAAAATTTGATTTCAAAAGTTGGAAGTATACTTAGCTCAGGAAAAATTAATTATACGAATGGCCCATTTGGAAAAAAATTTGAAAACGAATTTTCAAAATTTGTGGGAAATAATTACTCAATTGCTATTTGTAATGGGACTGCTGCACTGGAAGTTGCAATAAAATCATTAAATCTTCCAAAAAAATCTGAAATTATAGTTCCTGCAAGAAGTTTTTTCTCATCAGCTTCATGTATTGTTAATACAGGTCATATTCCAGTTTTTGCAGACGTAAATATACTAACCCAAAATATATCTTTAGATAATATTAAAAAAAAAATTACCAATAAAACAAAGGCTATTATTTGTGTGCATTTAGCAGGATTACCATGTGATATGTACAATATTAAAAAATTTTGTAATAAAAAAAAAATAAAAATTATAGAAGATTGCTCTCAAGCACATGGAGCCTCAATTAATAATAAATCAGTAGGAACATTTGGCGAAATTAGCACATGGTCATTTTGTAATGATAAAATAATTTCCACACTTGGTGAAGGAGGAATGATTTCAACAAAAAAAAAAAAAATTTATGAATTCTGTAAAAGATATATTAATCACGGCACAAATTTAAAAAAAAATAAAACTACGGAAAAATTTATCTATAATAAAGATTATTTTGGAACAAATTTAAGAATAACAGAGATACAATCTTGTGCAGGCTTAGAGCAACTCAAGAATTTAAAAAAAATTCAAAAAAAAAGGGAGATGATTTCTAGAAGTTATTATAATTTAATTTCAAAATATAATAAATATTTCAATTGTTATTATCCATCAAAAAAAACCAAATGTGCTTGGTATAGATTTTACTTTTTTATTAATACAGATATTAAAAGTTATAAATATACTCGTTTTAAAATAATTAAAAATTTACGTAAAAATAAAATAAATTGCTTTGCTGGTTCTTGTCCTGAAATATATTTAGAAAAAGCATTTAAAAAATTAAATAACTTTAAAAAGATTAGATTAAAAAACTGCAAACAGTTAGGGGAAACCAGTATAGCTTTGGATATTAATCATACTTTGAAAAATTCTCATCACAAAAAAAAAATTTTAACTTTAAAAAAGGTTATTGAGAATACTTTTGGAATATAAATGAATTTACTTGTTACAGGTGGAGCTGGATATATTGGATCAGCAACATCTTATTTACTATTAAAAAAAAAAATTAAACCAATAATTATTGATAAACTTATTTATAAAAAAAAAAATATTATTCCAAATAAAAGTATTTTTTTTGGCTCAAATATTTCTAATTTAGCTTTAGTAAAAAAAATTATAAAAAAATACAATATTGACTCTGTTATACATTTTGCAGCTTATAAAGATGTGGAAGAGTCAATACTAAATCCAAAAAAATATTATAAAAATAATTATTTAGTCACTAAGAAATTTATTGATTGTTGTAAAGAGAGTGGTATTCGTAATTTTATTTTTTCTTCAACCGCAGCAGTTTATGGAAATACTAATAACAATAAAAAGGTTTCAGAAAAATCACCACTCAATCCTATAAGTATGTATGGAAAAACTAAAAAAAAAATAGAGATATATCTTAATAAAAAGTCAAATAATTTTTTTAAATTTTTTTCTTTAAGATATTTTAATGTTCTAGGTGCAGACAAAAACTTAAAATATGGTCCCATTGGATTGAATACAAATAGTTTTTCAAATAATTTATATAAATCAGTAATTAAAAAAAAAAATTTCAAAATTTTTGGAAATAATCATAAAACTAAAGATGGCTCACCAGTAAGAGATTTTATACACGTAGATGATCTAGCAAAAATTCATTTTGAGGCGTTAAAGTATTTAATTAAATATAAAAAAAATCAAATTTGTAATTGTGGATATGGGAAAGGATATTCCATCAAGCAAATTGTTGAAATCATATTAAAAAATAAAAATATTAACTTTAATTACTCTTTCGCAAATAAACGATCTGGTGATATAAGTTATATGGTAGCTGATGTTAAGAAATTAAATAAAATTTTAAAGTTTAAGCCTAAATATTCCAATATAAAAAAAATGATATTTTCTGAATTTAAATGGAAGAATAAAATAAGCAAATAAATAACTATAGTATTAAAATTATTACAATTTTTAAATAATAGTGTTAGATATTGCCTCAAGGTTTTAAAAGAACTGAGTATTATTATGGATAGTTTTATAAAAGAAATTTCAACAAATATTTTATCTCTTCATAGATACTCAAAGAGATCAATTGCTATAGTTACAGATATGGCATGGTGTATCTTGTGTACTTGGCTAGCTTTTTTTTTAAGACTAGAAGAACTAATTGTTTTCAAGGATTTTAATTTTTATCCTGCTTTAATTTCAGTGTCCATGGCTATACCAATATTTTGGTTATTTGGATTATATAGAACCATTTTTCGTTATACTAGTTTATCAATTATTTTTACTATATTGGCTTCGTCATTTGTATATGGATTATTATACTTTTTAGTGATTGGAGTATATGGGATACATGGTGTTCCTAGATCAATTGGAGTACTTCAACCAATGCTATTATTTTTTGCAATAATTACTTCGAGACTTGGAGTAAAATACATTTTAAATAATAATTATAGCCATAGAAAATCTTCAATAAAAAAAAATATATTAGTTTACGGAGCAGGAGAAGCTGGAAGACAACTAGTTATTTCTTTGGAAAATAGTCCAGAATTTAAAGTAGTAGGTTTTTTAGATGATAATTCTGAATTACATAGACAAGTTCTTTTAGGCAAAAATATTTACTCATCATCTAATTTAGAAAAATTAATAAGTAGAAAAGATGTAAGCATAGTGTTTCTTGCACTAACCGCAATTAGCAGGAACAAAAGAAACCAAATTATTGAAAAGTTAAGTAAATACAAATTAATTGTTAAAACATTACCTAGTATATCAGAAATTGTAGATGGAAGAATAACGATATCTGATATTAAAGATCTAAATATAGATGATTTGTTAGATCGAGAACAAGTTGAACCTGATTTTAAATTATTAAATAAAAATATAAATTCTAAAACAGTGCTTATAACAGGTGCCGGAGGTTCTATTGGTTCAGAATTATGTAGACAAATTGTTAGACTTAAACCCAATAAATTATTATTATTAGAGTTGAATGAATTCTGTCTTTATAAAATTTATGAGGAATTAATTACTTATAACAAGAATTTAAAAATTGTACCACTTCTTGTAAATGTTCAAGATCAGTTAAAACTTGAGACAATTTTTGAAACTTTCAAAGTAGATACTATTTATCATGCTGCTGCATACAAGCATGTACCGTTAGTTGAAGAAAATATTTGTGAGGGTGTTAAAAATAATGTCTTTAGTACTTTGGCTGTTGCTAAAGCTGCTGTGGCAAAGAAAGTTCTTAATCTTGTTTTGGTTTCAAGTGATAAAGCTGTGAGGCCTACAAATATAATGGGTGCATCAAAAAGATTAGCCGAGTTGTGTATGCAAGGGATTTATGAAAATGGTAACAATATCAATACATATTTTTCGATTGTTAGATTTGGTAATGTTCTTGAGTCATCGGGATCTGTTATTCCTAAGTTTAAAAAACAAATAAAAGAAGGTGGACCAGTTACTTTAACTCACCAAGATGTTACTCGTTACTTTATGACTATAACTGAGGCAGCTCAATTAGTTATTCAGGCTGGAGCTATGGGTAAAAAATCAGAAGTTTTCGTACTTGATATGGGTAAAAGTGTAAAAATTAACAATCTAATTCATAAAATGATTAAACTATCAGGATTTAAAGTAAAAAATAAAAATAATTTAAGCGGTGACATTGAAGTAAAAATAATTGGATTAAGACCAGGTGAAAAATTATATGAGGAATTATTAATTGGAAATGATCCTCAAAAAACCACTCATCCTAAAATTCTAATGACTAAAGATCCAGGAATACCTTTTGATCAACTTGAAAATAAGTTAAATGATTTAAAAGGTTTATTGGATAAAAATAATGTCAATGAAGTTAAAATTTTGTTAGAAAAATTAATTAAATTTTATAAATCAAATTCTGAAATTGTTGACCATATTTATGTAGAAAAATTATCATCAAAGAAATACAATGATAAGATATCTTTTAACAACAATGATAAAAAAATAATAGATATTACGAAGATAACAAAATAATAAACTTTATTAATTACTTTAAAATTATTGCATTAATTAATTAAATATAATAAACCAAAAAAAAAAAATTTAATATGTCAAAAATTCAATCCAACGAAGAAATAGATTTGCTAGATATGTTCATTACTATCTGGAGAAGAAAATTAAGTATAATTATTTTTGTATTAATATGTCTTGTTGCAATGTTTATATATAAATCCTTTAATAAAATACCAATAACGAAGATCGCAACAACCGAGATTAGACCAATTTCTGTTTATGAAGAAGCGGAGTATAAAATATATAACTTATACATGGAAACTATAAGATCTGATTATGAAGGTAGTACTGAAATTAATAAGGAAATTATTCAAGTAGGTGAAGAGTTTAAATATATTGATGAAGTAAAAATAGATATAGATTTAGAAATTAATAACATTAATAAAGATTATCTTATAGCTCTTTTTATTGAAAGACTTAGCCAAAAAAAAAATCTTGAAAAAATAATTCAAAAATCTGATTGGGTTAAAAGGAAAGATTATTTAGATAATAAAGAATATGAAAATAAAATAAGTGAATTAGCATCTTCAATAAATATATTAAGTTACGATCCAGTAAAGCAGGAAACAAAACCAGTAGTTTTAAATAAAAATAATGATTCAATAATAATTCAAATTGAAACAGATGATATGGCAAATTGGGAAAATTTTTTGCAATTTCTTGAAATAGAAATAAATCTTCAAATTCAGGAAAGACTTTCGCAGATGCTAAATAATTATATAAATTATGTTAAGACAATTGAAAAATTTAAAATTGAAAATATTGACAATAAATTATCCGCCGCTCTTAATGATCAAGAAAGAACTAATTTAGAAAAGAAAAAGAAAATTTTAATACAAGATCAATATGTTGAAAGAATTCAAAATATATTTGATAATTCTCCTCTAGCAAAATCAGATGAATTTTATGCAGCTCAAATTGTGTATGGATCTACAGTTTATAATGAAATAAATAATGGAAATTCATTTAGAATGTCATATTCATTAACAGGGTTATTCTCTGCATTAATAGCAATATTTGTTGTATTAATTGCAAATGCTATACAAAATCGAAAATAGCAAATATTTTCATAAGTATTTAATAATAATAAATTTCTAAAATATGAAAAGTCAGTCATTTTTTTTCAATGTTTTTCCTTCTTGGGTAATAATTTTGATGCCCGCTTTATTGATAAGTGGACCATTTTTATCTGACTTAGGCATATCTTTAGTTGCGATTTTGTTTTTAGTTAATTCAATTAAAAATAAATTAGGAAAATATTTTAACAATTATTATTTTAAGATTTTTGTCATATTTTATTTAATTTTAGTTCTTAGCTCATTTTTATCTAACAACACATTTATATCATTGAAAAATTCTTTGTTTTATTTCCGTTTTGGAATATTTTCTTTATGTTTTTGGTATCTACTGGAAAGAAATAAGGTTCTATTAAAGTATCTTTTTATTTCAATGATAATTTGTTTTTCATCTTTAATTATTGATGGTTATTTTCAATATTTTTTTGGAAAAAATTTATTTGGTTATGCTTTATATAACGACTATAGAGTAAGTAGTTTTTTTGGATCAGAGTTGATTTTAGG
>MDSZ01217260.1_pt1 | contig 11812 bp, 26 predicted proteins | sample 811201 | NCBI WGS metagenome assembly MDSZ01 (sample SAMN05326647, study PRJNA326480) | marine metagenome | isolation source: seawater | place: Indian Ocean: North | collected 2010 | reverse complement strand
GAGTGTCAAGCCGGGACAGAAGTTTCTCTATTTTGACCCCCTTCATTCTCTGACAGAGGATATGCAGATAGCCTGGTCCAAGGACATCTTTCGAGAAGAAATGATAAGAAATGCCTTGCGAGCCACGAAATAGCTTGAAAACCCAAAATGGGTTCTTATGCTATCATCAGGAACATTTGAGTCCTCCTAACTATTTAATACGAACGACTTAGGAGGTTAGTTATGGAAACTACAGAAAATGAAGAGTTCGACTCATTTGATGAGTTTGACTTTGTTGAAGCGTATGACGACGCGCCACAAGGCGACGATGAGCAAATGCTTCCAGAAAATACCGCTCCAAGTGCAATTAATTGTGCTTTCATTGGAGTCGGAGGGGGAGGTGGCAAGCTCGCCAAAGCCTTCTTAGATATTGGATTTAACAAGACACTGCTCGTCAACACGACGATTAAAGATCAGCCCGATGGCGTCGAGCCAGAGCATTTCCTTCTGGCGACAGGTGCTGATGGTGTTGGCAAGGACATCGACCTCGGCAAAAAGGTTCTTGAGGACAACAGCCCGTTGGTAGAAGATGCAGTTCGGTCAAGACTTGGAAATGTTGATTGGATTTTTGTCCTTGCTGGAGGGGGAGGAGGCACAGGCAGCGCATGCTCAGTCCTTCACGGCTCGCTTGAGCGATACCTTCAGTCCATCGAAGCATCTGGAAAGGTTATCTACGTGGTGTCTAAGCCGACAGGCCAGGAACTGTTGAACCCGACAATCTCTAATAATTTCAAGTCCTTAGCAAAAGACATCAAGGATAAGCCACATATTATCATAGACAACGAGAAGCAACTTCAGCTATTACGTGGCAAGGTTGGCATGTTGAATCTATATCCAGCAGCCAATCGAAATTTTGCCAAGCTGCTGGGACAGGTTCTGAAGCTAGCCTCGGAGAACTCACCAATTCAATCTTTTGATTCAAAAGACCTTGAAAGATGCCTGAAGACTCCAGGCCGAATGGTTATTGGTAGTACGGTTGTGAGGGATGTAAATAAGATTGACTTGGGCTCTACTGTATTCCAGGGATGCCTGAAATCATCTCCTTGTCCAAATCCATCTGGTTCGCCTGAGACTGGTGTTCTGTTACTTGTGACAACTGAAGCGATGGCATCCGACCCACAAATCAGCAAGCGTCTTGAGGCGGCGTTCTCCTATGTTGGAGGCCGCACAGAGACACTATTTTCTGGTGTATATGTGAAAGAAAATGTCCCTGGCCTTGTAGCCCTGACTCTTCTAGGAGGAATCGGCTGGAGGCTCCCAAAAAACTAAATAAGAGGTAAAATGAAACTATATTTGCTCACGCAGGATGAAAATACTGGCACCGGCACCATAAGTTCTTGTGTTGTCGTTGCCAATTCCAAAGAAGAGGCTCGAAAGGTTCACCCTTTCGGAGACTGGGATCGAGTTGAGGTATGGGCTTATCACGAGGAGTGCGTCCATGTAAGCTATCTCGGAAACGCGAGAAAAGACTTGGAAAAGGTTGGCTTCGCAACCAATGTTCAGAATGTGGTCTGTATGGAAATGTCTTGATAGAGGACACATCTGCGGAAGACTTATTGGCATCTCTTGAGGAGATTCTCATTAAGGCTGAAGAGTTTTCTGAATGCACTGGCGAATGGGGGCCGCGTCTAGCGGTCACCCTAGCTATTATAGATTTGAAAAAGCATATTGAAAAAAACTCGATTCTTAGTTGACTAGGTAGAGTTGGTTCTTAGATTAAGGCTGTAGGGCAACAGCACAGAGAGAAGTCTTATGTCAGATCAAAAGGTAGCCGAGCGCATTCAAAAACTTCTTGAGGACTTCCCGGTAACAGATTGGGAGCGTGGCTTCCTTGAGTCACTCGGTGAGTCTCTCAAGAAGTGGAAGACACTCAGCGTGCGCCAGCATAGCGTTCTTCAGAAGATTGAAGCTAACTACACAGCAGAAAAGATGCTGGAGAGGGAACAGTGGGAGGCCAATTTTACCCCTGAGATGCGCCAGCGCTCAGTGTTGGTCGCGAAATACTACCTCAATCATGGGTTTTACTTCACCAAAGCTGCTCATCAAATCTTGGAAGATGAAACTTACATCCCTCCTCGCGCTCTCTACAATAAGATGTGTCTTAATAAATATGCTGAAGGGGTGATGGAGAATCACCTGAGCGATCCTGAATTTCCAGATGGCACTTTCGCAAGATTGAGGGCCGGTATTCCTGGTCGAAGAAACGCAAAGAACATGCTTGTCTTGGTTGTATCTCACGGCGATGATGTTTGCACTCACGCTAAAGGTGCAAAGCCTGTCTGTGTACTGCCAGTTGGAGAGTCTACATCCTTTTGGACTGAAGAGCGTTATTTGAAGAGGGCTTCTCGAAAAAATTCTTGATTGATGCTCTTTGGTTCCTATATTTATTCTAGGAAACAAAAACTTGGAGGGCAGGATGTCTTACAAAAGGACAGTACGCTGTGGATTTTGCTATAAAACAGGGCACAATATCAAAGGGTGTCCTGAGCGCAAAGCATACATTAAGGAACACTTAGGTGATAACACTCCTGAAGGTCGTCGCGCTGCTGTTCTTCAAGAGGCGTATGATTCAAAGTCATCCCGCAGGGAGCGCAGATGCAAATACTGTCGATCAACTGGCCACGACATTCGCACCTGTCCAGACATAGCACAGAAGGTCGCAGTGATGACCGACAAGTGCCTGGACGCTCGCCGGTATTTTGCAGACAGGATGGTCGAAGTCGGCTTCGGCCCCGGCTCTCTTGTGAGATATAGGAGTGAGAGGTACTGGAACAATGACATTCAGGATTACGAATATAAATACTCGCTTGGCCTAGTTGAGAAGATCAACTGGAAAGAAATCACTCACCACTGCAAACGAGACACAGTTCGCCAATATGCTGCGCTAAGAACCTCAGTCCTCGTTGTCCCGGTGAACCCCTCTGATACTTGGAAGAAGGGGAGGATGGTGCATCTTCCGGTCGAGATAGGAGGCTACATGGAGAAAGAGGAGCGAGGGTTGGAACTAAGCAAGCTGTTAAGCGGCACGTCTTCTGACATTCCCGCTAGCTTTTTGGACGAGAAAAATATTGCTAAACTGATGAGGGAAAAGTTCTTGATAGATCACGGACTTACAAAATAACTCATTTTCTCCCTTGACCGAGAAAAATGCGTTCTTACTGTATACTTGTCGGCAGAGACGACCGACAAACACATCAAAAGCCTAATTATAGTAGGAGAACAAGATGGCTATTGATTTTAAGACATTCAAAGGTGTGGCACCTCACGTTGCTGCGGTGAAAAAACCAATCCTACTTCGAGGTCGTCACGGCATCGGAAAGTCGGAGATGGTCTACGGAATGGCCCAGGAAATGGGGCTTCCTGTTATCGAACGACGTGCGTCTCAGATGACAGAGGGTGACCTAGTAGGCTTGCCAAAGACCGATGGGGACATCACCAGCTTTTGTCCTCCTGATTGGTTTTCAGATGCCTGTGACAATGCTGTTCTTCTGTTTTTCGACGAGGTGGACCGAGCAGTCACGGAAGTCCGTCAAGGCTTGTTTGAACTCACAGACTCTCGTAAGTTGTTTGGGCACTTCTTGCATCCTGATACTGTCATCGTAGCGGCTGTAAATGGCGGCGAGCATGGCTCCCAGTATCAAGTGGGAGAAATGGACCCTGCTGAATTGGACAGGTGGACTGTCTTCGATCTTGAGCCCTCAGTTGAAGACTGGCTCGATTGGGCCAAGGACGAAGTTTCGACTGTCGTTTGGGACTTCATCAATCAAAATCGTTCTCACTTAGAGCACAAAGATGATTATGAGCCAAACAAGGTTTATCCGTCTCGACGGTCGTGGAAGCGATTCAACGACTGTGCAGACCAAGCACAACTTCTTAGTGTTGAAGTTGAGGATACAACTCCGCTGTATCATCTGGCCACTGCATTCCTTGGTTTCGAGGCCGCTGTTGCATTCAACGACTTTGTGATGGCATACGAGCGGCAAGTGACCATCGAAATGGTACTGAATGAGGGCAAGGTAGACAAAACTGCCAATTTCGGTATCAACGAGCACTGCGCCTTGATCGACAAGATGGAAGCATCCAATGTCTTCGAGACTAAGTTGCCCGAGACTCAGCTACAGAACCTTGCAAACTACTTTGTGACGCTGCCATCTGAAGCTGCCATGAAACTTTGGACTATTATCGGAAAAGAAGACCAAGGCTCTCTTGAGGGCAACATCGTCGGGCTTCATCGTTCGACTGCGACAGGTGGTCAAAGAGTCGCTGATTACATTACAAAAATCCTCACCGGAGGTGAAAAGTAAACTAGGTGCAGAGAGGGGTAGGGATTACTAAGGTGATGCGTTCAAAGCCTATAACGAACGAATAGCCCAAGGAGGCAGGTGTAGACGCTAGGTAACAGGGAGGCTGTCCCCTGAGATGACAAAGACAGCCCCCTTCTCTTTTTCACTTGATTAGTGTGATTTGGTTCCTATGTTACATGTGGACAACGAATTAGGAGTTACAGATGTCCAAGTTCGATTTGAATGACCATATCTTTCGACTTCTACAGAGAGAGCCTTTCTTTGCTTCTCTCTCTCGAAGGATCGATAAGAGAGTAACCTCGGCAATTAAGACTGCCGGTGTAAGAGTTAATCAAGATACAGGATTCTTTGAGATGCTGTACAATCCTGAGTTCTTCGAGAACCTGCCAGATGAACAACGTGAAGGGGTTATTATTCACGAGTTCTATCATCTCATCTTCGAGCATGTGACTGGTAGGCTCCCTGACGAACTCAAGGGTGCGATGACGAAGCCAACACCCGAGCAGGCTTCTCTTTTCAAGTTGTGGAACATCGCCACAGACCTGTCAATCAACTGTATGATTGGCAAGAACAAGTTACCTGAAACCTGTTGTTTTCCCGGCATTGGTCCCTTCGAGGGGTTCGCAGAGGGCTTGAGTGCAGAGGTTTACTATAAGATGTTGAAGGACAAGAAGGATGAAGCTGAAGGGAAAGGTGAGCCTGACCCGTTCGGCGGCGACCCTGGACAGTTCGACGACCATAGCGACTGGGCTCAGGGAGAGAGTGGCTCTACTATGAACGAGATTGCTAAAGAGCGCTTGAAGGAGGCTCTCCGAGAGGCTGTCAACGATGCAGCATCCTCAAGTAGCTGGGGTAGTATTAGCAGTAATGTTAAAAAAGACATTCTTGAGCGTATTTCTTCAAAGGTGGACTGGCGCAAGGTATTGCGTTACTTCGTCAAGAGTAGTCAACGCTCTAGTAAGCGCTCTACTCCGAAAAGACTTAATCGTCGATATGCCTACATTCATCCAGGCCGAAAAGTTACAAGACAAGCTCGAATCGCTATCAGCATCGACCAGTCAGGTTCCGTCTCTGATACGATGCTTGAGGCATTCTACGCAGAACTCAATAGTTTGAGCGAGATTGCCACCTTCACAGTGGTCCCTTTTGATACGAAAGTTGCAGAAGACAAGGTGTATGTCTGGAAGAAGGGAGAGCGCCGAAAGCGCGAGCGTGTCCTTTATGGCGGCACGGACTTCAATGCTCCGACTGGCTATGTTAATGAGAATGGCTTCGATGGTCACATTCTGCTCACAGATATGTGCGCTCCAAAGCCAAAGCGGAGCAGTTGTCCCCGCATGTGGATGACCGACAAAAGAAACGCTGCACGACCTTATTTCAAAACCAGTGAACGAGTCGTGGCTATTGATGTATAAATGAATAGTATCAGAATAGGTTCTACTTGGTTCGAGTAGGGTCTTAGTGCCTAGAGGTGAGGTCAAACCCTCCTAATTTGTTTCCCCCGACCTCACCTCTAGGATTTTTTTAGGAGGGCTTAACAAAGGAATGAAAATGGATAAGGAAAAACTCAAGAGGAAGCTGGAAGTGATCAAGGCCAAGTATAAAGGCCAGGGTGGAGGTCCAGAAAGCGAGTCCTACGTGCATGACGCAAAATGCGACAGGGATGATGGGTGTGTTTATGTCTCGACTGACAATAAGCTAGCCGCCAAGATTGCAGAACGGTGCGGAGATAACATCCTCGACGTTGTGTACAATGGATATGGGATGGTTGAGTTCAAGATCGACCGGAAAGGATTCAGAGGCATTGAATATGCTTTCAAAGTATCCTCTGGTAAGAAGCGACCCGATCCTGTGTGGTTGAGAGATAAAAATAAAAAGAAGTCTTGATTGGCTTGGAATCGTTCTTATATTTAACTTGTTGATGGACTTCAAAAGGAGACAGGAATGAATCAACTATCGCAGATTGCGGATATAATTGAAGAAGTATTGCTTGAGGTTCCAGGGCAACCTGATCCTCGCGGTGTCGCTGAAGAGTGTGCTCAAAAGCTCGTAGAGGCTAGCCTTGGTCAGCTTGCAACTCTTCTCGGTGGCTCTCTGACTTCCAACTTTGCTGGTGAGACAATCCTGAACCTTGGGAAGATCCAGTCTGAGCCCCCTGCTGACGACGACGATGATAACTTCTCTCGCAGCAAGGAAGCCTCCATTGAGGGGTGGCGATGATTGACATCACAGTTTTAGTCTGGTTCGCCTTGACGTTCACTATTGGCTCAGTGATCGACAGGCATAAGAAAAAAAACACCAACTTCTATCTTGATCGATAGGAGTTGGTTCTTACTTTGTCTCGTAGGAGGGCAGAATGAGTGATTTGGCGAGGATGAACAAGATCTTAGAACAGCTTGAGGTCTTGGCCGAAGAGGTTGACGGCTTTCAAAACCAGAGGGTCGCAGAGTATGTTGAAACGACCCTACGCACTGCGTATGAAGACATTCAGGTAGAGTGTCTCGCTCAACTTGACCACGGATTTCAAGTGGTCTGAAGGTGGAGGTAGGTGATTTGCTCTTAGAAATGACTAGCGGTGATATTGCCCTCGTGCTCAAGAAGTTGAAGCATAGAGGGCATTGGCTTGTCTTGTGGAGCGATTCGCAGAGCCCCACCCCTCTGGATGATATATTGATCACTTCTGGCTACATTAAAGTTCTGGGCAAGCATGAACCCCGGTGATTGGGTTAGGAGGCGCGGAGAGCCAACGGTTATTGGTGTCATCATCAAGACAGTATGTGACCCTCTCGATGGCCGGTTGTATGCAGATGTTTTGTGGTCTTCGTCCCGAGCCCGAAAGTGGCGGACTCCGGTGAACGAACTCGAAGGGGTTGAAGAAAAAGAAAGTGTGTAGCCCCTTCCAGCCCATCGCGCCCCGCCGCGATTTTTCCCGAAAATTTTCCAGTTAGAGAGGAAGAAAATGGTAAAGAAAGCCGATATAGTGGAACTCAAAGGGTCCAAAGTTCAAAAGCTAGGTATCGTCGATAAGATAATCGACACAGACAACGAAGAATTAGCTGTAGTCAGGTGGTTTCGACTACACGGCAAGCGAACATATCTACCTACCCATCGACTTGTGACGCTAAGAACTTCCGAGGAAGCAGCGCAAAGAGGAAGGAAGAAGATTGTGCCGGGATTGCAAGAATCGACAGGCTTCGAGACAAGATTCAAAAAAAGTGATGAGGACCATTGACTCTTAGAAAATGGTTCTTATTGTTCTCTTGTAACGGATTAAAGGAGCAGAAGATGCATTTAGATGAACTTCAAAAGATTACTCGACCGGAAGTGATTGAATCCCTCTCGGACAAAGAGAAGGCAAAGATTTATATCACGCTCTTTGAGCACTTCGACACCTTTTCCAAGGCTTGTGGCTACGGTGACCCGTTTAGCTACGCACGCTCACGCGAGATCCTCATGGCTTGCACGTTAGGCCATTCGGTTTCCGATGACTACTCGGGCGCAGATGCCATCAACGAAGATGGTGAGCCTGTTGAATACAAAAGCACGATTTCTAAGCGAATCAATGCGACTTACAACGGTATATCCGTGTTTCCGACCTGGAAAGAGCAGGAGAAGTACCTGAGAGAAGAAAAAATCGGTAAGTACCCCGAGCACTTCTGGGCTCGGTTCAGCGAAGGACGCATCGTTGAGATGTGGAAAGCGACTGGTAAGGACGTACTCAAGGCACTCCTGCCCAAGTTGCAGCGCAAGTTCAATGGGCCACGAGGGAAAGACCCTCGCCTCGGTGCCTCTCTCACTGCAACTGAAATCGCCTCTATTGGCACGCGCATTCTCTAGGGAGATCTCTATGAAAGTTGGCGATTTGATAAGGGACAAAAGGTGGCCCAATGACCCTTGTGGCATTATCACCGAGGTTAGGGATTTAAGGACAAAGAAACCATACACGGTCTGGTGTCCTGCATGGGGAGAGAGCGTGCGATTTGAGAAGAAGTATATCCAAGAAGAGTGTGAGGTCATCAGTGAAAGTCGGTGATTTAGTGAGACACCCGCGCTGCCCGACATTGGGTGCTGGCATTGTGACTGCTGTTGCCGAGAACACCCTTGATGTGAAGGTTCTTTGGGCGTGCAACACATCGTCGATGCGCTCCAACGTAACGCCTACAACAGAGGTCTTGGATGTACTGGAGGTCGTAAGTGAAAGCAGGTGACCTAGTTAAGAGAAGGCGAGGAACTGAATTGGCTCTCGTCGTAGAAATCAAAGAGTCAGGTGATTATGTTTATCCTGAGATTGTATGGGTGGACACAGGCGAGCGTGACTCATGTTCCGGTACTTTGTTGGAGGTTGTAAGTGAAAGCAGGTGATTTAGTAAAATTCGATTATGTGAACGGGCATACACGCTCAGTGAATAACAAGGTCGGCATCTACTTGGGTGACCGTCCCATTCACCGAGACGATGGTGCGATAATTGACAACTTTGAGGTTCATCTTCTAGGTGAAGATGTCCCGAGGCTGTGTGATGGCCGGATGAAACGATGGTTGAAGGTGGTGGAAGCATGAAAAGGAAGCTCAACAAGTACGTCGTGTGCGCTGACGGGTTCAGAATGAGCGTACAGGCCAGTGATACTGCGTATTGCTCCCCTCGGATCAATGGAGCCTCCTGCTACAGTCAGGTTGAGGTTGGCTTTCCGAACGCTTCAGAGCCTCTCTTGATGAGATACGCGGAAGACCCAAGCTCGCCAACGGATACGGTCTATCCTTACGTGCCTGCGGTGACCGTGACGAATGTTATCCTCAAGCACGGGGGATTCGTCGAAGGCGAGGTGCCACCTGGTGTATATCCTCTGGAGGCTGTGTAAATGAAAGCGGAATGTGTCGAGTGCGGCGAAGAGTTCAACCCGAAGAGGCTCGCTCTGGGGTACAGGACTTGCCTAGACTGTGGCGACGTGGAAGCGACAATGCAGATTATGAAAAAGGCCCGATGCACGGCCCCTGCGTACAATAAGGGTGCGTATATGTACATCAGTAGTTCACAGATGGCGAGGGATTTAGGGCGTTGAAAGGGCACAGCCGAGGAGCACTGAAGGTGGGCGATTTGGTAAAGATAAGGACGGGAGGGTCTATACACTCTCGCGTTGGGGCTGTGGGCCTCATCATCAAGAGGGCTCGACTAGCGATCGGATACCCGAAGTTGAATTTTGTTAAATTTGCTGACGGCTATGTAGCTCGACACACTGACGAGGATTTGGAGGTGATCAGTGCTGCCTGAAACGCTAGAGGTTGGTGACCTGGTTACTTACAGGGACGGATGCTGCCCGTATGGCTATTCCTTGGGTCCAGGTATTGTGGTGAGGATTTATCAAGACCTCAGAGACGGCGACAGATGCTCAGTTCGATGGTCAAAGTTACCTGAGACATTGCTTGAATCAGTCAGGGAATTGAGGTTGGTTTAATGAAAGTCGGTGACCTAGTGAAAATAGTTGAATACCCTTCGCGCCACACTCCTCTTGGCACGCTCGGAATAATCACCGAGAAGAGGCCCAAGCCCTTCCCGCACAGGATTTATCACCAGTGCTATGAGGTCCGCTTCAACAATGGATACACCGGCACTCATGCCGATTTTTGCTTAGAGGTTCTAAGTGAAGGTGGGTGACCTTGTAACCTTGCGCGTTGAAGATGTACCACTGACTTCAGTTCGCCCCGGTGTTTTAGGCATTGTGACTGACACTTGGATCTCTCCCCTCGGTGGCTTGAGGATGTGCGCAGTCCACTTTACCACCGGAGCCGCCGAGAGGCATGTGGCAACAGACCTTCAGAAAGTTGAAGTTGACCCTTGATTGCTGACTCGCCGTCCCTACAATTACAACAGGCAACGTTTTTTGCCTCACAGACTATTTAGGAGAAAAGGACAAGATGCACATTTTTTTGACTGAAGAGGAAGCAACTCTGTTGCTGCAAGCGGCCTGCGAGAACCAAATAACCCTCGCTTCTGACATTGAAAAAGTCACAGCCGATCCTGATTTTGATAAGCAAGACGTTTATCACTTTCAAGCAAAACACTCACGCTACGAAGACTTGATTCGACGAGTGGAGCATCGACTCTCTTTTCCCAAGACGCAAACCTCTTTCGACCCTTCGACTGTGGGAGACTTTACAGCGTGGAACAAGATGCCGGGAGGTTTTTAGGATGAGCAAGCCGACTCCTAATACCTACGACAATCGTGTCTTGCTGGCTACTACCATCGCCTATGGCCTGCCTCCTGAGAACTACCCTCGGTTCGTTGAGAAACTCAACAAGGAGTGGGCCGCAGACAATGACTCCTTTCAAGAGACTTGGGCCATTTGGGAAGAGGAAATAAAGTTCCTCGGTGAAATGCAGGAAGAGGAAGAGGATTAAAAAGTTCCTTAATCATTTCAAAGACTTAAAAGAAAAATGAAACAACCCCCTTGTCGGGGCTTTTCTCGTTCTTACTGTTGAGACACGCAACGAAGACAAGGAGCGCACGATGCACTTGAAAGAACTACAGAACATCACAAAGAAGCCTTTCCTCGACTCTCTTTCCGACAAGGAAAAAGCCGAGATTTACATCACACTCTTTGAGCAGTTTGACACGTTTTCCAAGGCTTGTGGATACGGCGACCCGTTCAGCTACGCCCGCTCTCGTGAGATTTTGATGGCCTGCACTCTTGGCCACACTGTTTCCGATGATTACTCTGGAGCAGATGGTGTGAACCAGAAAGGTGAACCAGTCGAGTACAAGAGCACAATCTCAAAGAAGATTAACGCCACCTACAATGGCATCTCTGTCTTCCCGACTTGGGAAGAGCAGAAAGAGTATCTCGCCACGGAGAAGATTGGAAAATACCCTGAGCACTTCTGGGCTCGCTTTGAAGAGGGTCGCATCGTCGAGATGTGGAAAGCTACAGGGAAGGATGTCTTGAAGACTCTTTTGCCCAAACTGCGCCGCAAGTTTGATGGACCACGAGGGAAAGACCCTCGACTTGGGGCAACCCTTTCGGCCACTGAGATTTCTGAGATTGGCACACGCATTATCTAGGAGGCATTCATGCGTAAAGTTTATATTGTAGAGCACTCTCACCTGCTAGGCACCGACCTAGCAGCGTTTGAGTCATATCAAACGGCCCTGAATCGTGCCTCGGCCATTATCAGAGACGGCGGCTTAGACAAATTTGACCCTGCCGAGGAGTTTGCCGACGAGTCTGACGAATGGCTCGTTGAACATTGGGACGAAGTAACAGAAGGCCAGGAGTACATTGAGATCACTCCTTTGGATGTTGAAACCGACGAAGAGTAGTTTTTTTACTTTCACCCCTTGACCCGTCAAAAACGGTTTTTACTTTTACAGCGTAACAGGGAAACAGGAGGAGCTATGCTTCACGAAAAAGCAGTTAAGAAAGTCGAGAAGGCACTCGGAGTTAAAGTTGAGCTTATTGGCAACTGTCGATACGG
>MDSZ01190851.1_pt1 | contig 11812 bp, 13 predicted proteins | sample 811201 | NCBI WGS metagenome assembly MDSZ01 (sample SAMN05326647, study PRJNA326480) | marine metagenome | isolation source: seawater | place: Indian Ocean: North | collected 2010 | reverse complement strand
GCGCGCTTTCCAGCGTGCTGGCCAGACCTTCGACCTCATCGAGATGAAAGGCGCGGGCGATATGGCGGATCTGGTCGACTTCGTCATGCAGACGCAGCGCCGACACATGGCCCCGTTCGCCCGCCAGGCTGTCGACGCGGCGCATGAGGTCCGCCTGGATCGCCATCATCGGGTCATGCCGCATGTTCGTTACTCCCATCCCTTGGCCTGCCATGATAGGATCGGGACCGTTAAAGCCGCGTAAAGCCTGTATGTCGATGCGCCTCAGCCTTGACAGCGAACCGAATCTGTCCCATGGGGCACCGCTGAAACGGGGCGGTCCGACACGGGCCGCTTTTCTTTTTACGCATTTTACGACCAGGGAATAGGGCCATGGCCAAGCCGGCAACCGTCAAGATCCGTCTCGTCAGCTCGGCTGACACTGGCTTCTTCTACGTGACGAAGAAGAATCCGCGCACCAAGACCGAGAAGCTGAGCTTCCGCAAATATGACCCGGTCGTGCGCAAGCATGTCGAATTCAAGGAAGCCAAGATCAAGTAAGCTGCTGCGGACCTCGACGGTCCGCGCGTTTGATCGCAGGTTTTTCCGATGCAAAAGGCCCGCCCTGAGAAGGGAGCGGGCCTTTTGCCGTTTCACGATGGTCCCGCCACGGGGGCGTCACAAAAAAGGGGCGCTTCCTTGCGGAAGCGCCCCTTCTGATCACGTCGATCGGGTCGGCTTAGTTGCCGATCGGCGTCGCGTCGTTGCGGCGCACGACGATGGTCGACGAGCGCGGCTCCTTGCCATCGACCGGCCAGTTGCCGGTGGGGTGCTGAATGTTGATGAAGAAGTTCGTCAGGTCGGGCGTGTAGGCAAGGCCGGTGATCTCACAGCCTTCCGGTCCCACCAGGAAGCGCATCGATTTCTTGGATTCCTGGTCGATGTAGAACATCGCATTTTGACCGAAAATATCCTCGATGCTGGTATTGGGTTTGCCCGACGTGCCGGGAACCGAGTGATCGGTCTGAACCCACAGACGACCTTGCGGGTCGATGCGGATGCCATCAGGGCTGGAGAAGGTGTCGCCGTTGATGTCACCTTCCAGATTATCACCAAAGCCCGCCAGTTCCGGGTCGCCCGCCAGCAGAAAGATTTCCCAGCTGAACGTGGTGGCGAGCGGCGAATCGCCCTCTTCCTTGAACTTGATGATGTGGCCGTGGCGGTTGCCGGTCCGGGGGTTGGCCGCGTCGGTGGTCGCGCGGCTGCTATTGTTGGTCAGCGTGACGAAGATCGCGCTGTTGTCGGGTGCGACCGTGATCCATTCCGGGCGGTCCATGACGGTGCCGCCAGCAACGCGCGCGGCCGAGATGGTGTTGATCAGCACCTGCGCCTGGTTGGTGAAGTCGACCGTCGTGGGTTCGGGCGGCGTGGTGAACTGGCTGACATTGCCCGGATCGGACGCGCCGGCAGTCAGGCCGTTCTGTCCCTGGACCAGGGCGCGCCATTCGCCGGTGCCATCGCCATTGAAGCGCGCGACATAGAGCGTGCCACGGTCGAGCAGGTCGGTGTTCGCCGCGCGGTCGCTGCTGCTATAGGCGCGGTCGCACACGAATTTGTAGATGCAGCCCGGGGTGCCGTCATGCCCCATGTAGAAGGCGACGCGGCGGTCGCTATTGGCCATATAGGCGACATTTTCATGGTCGAACCGGCCGAGCGCGGTGCGCTTGGTGGGGGCTGCCAGTTCCTGATAGGGGTCGATTTCGACCACCCAGCCGTAATTTTCCTCCGGCTGCGTGGGATCGAGATAATTGTCGGTGGTTTCCTCGCAGGTGAGGTAGGTGCCCCAGGGGGTGCGGCCCGACGAGCAGTTGTTGAGCATGCCCTTGATCGTGCCAGACAGCAGGCCCGAAGCAGGGCCGCTGGCCTTGTAGCTGCTGTTGCCCGTGTAGCGCTTGTTATATTTGGAATCGGCCTTCACCGACCAGCTGCCGTCCGACGCCTTGGCGACTTCGACCACGCCGATGCCGACGGCCGAAAGGGCCAGCGCCTTCTGCGCAACGGTGGCCGTGTCGGCGTCATAATCGCCATCCATCAGGATGTTGAAATCGGGATATTCGAAATTGATCGCGAGCAGGCCACCGCTGTTGGCGTCGGTGCCCGACAGCTCGAAATATTCCATGCCGTCATGGTTGCCGCCGGCCCATTTTTCGGCCTGATCGGGGGTGGGATAGGCGTCGGCATAAGCGGTGCCGGGCTCGATCGAATCGCCGGCCTTCAGCAGCACCTGGACGGTGTAGCCGGTGGGCACGGTGACGGTGTCGTTCATATTGGCGGCGACCGGCGCGAAGGTGATGCCGTAGCTGGGGGCCGGCGTGGGCGTCGGAGTGGGGGTCGGCGTCGGGCTGCTGCTGTCGTCGTCATCATCGTCGCAGGCCGCGAGCGCGCCGAGCATCGGCAGGATCGACAGGCCAAACAGGCCGTTTTTCAGAACGGTGCGGCGCGCCGGATTGGCGGCGACGATCGCCTCCAGGCTGTTATCGCCCAAATCGATGGTCGGCTGCGCGGCGCGGGTGCGCGCCCGCGCCTCGTCGGTCAGATGAGACATGAATCTACCCCTGTGGTGCAGGCTGTCGGCGAAAGGCCGCGCCATGGCGCAAGGGGTTGGCAGAGCGGTATGACGGCCGGGCTTCTGAACGAAGTCTTTGAAATGAAAGCTTCGTGACGCTGCGGTGACAGGCTGTCAGCCGGGTCAGAGCAGGGCGTTCACCTGCTCGACGAAGCGCAGCACCGATATCGGCTTGGACACATAGGCGTCCGCGCCTGCGCCGCGAATCCGGTCTTCGTCGCCATGGCCCGCATAGGCGGTGACGGCCATGATCGGCACATGCGACAGGCGGGCGTCCGCTTTCAGCGAGAGGATGAGGTCAAAGCCGCTGACATGGGGCAGGTGGATATCGGTGATGACCAGGTCGGGCAGGAACGCGCCCGCCTCTCGCAGCACGTCGCGCCCGTCGCGCAGCGGCAGCACGTCATGGCCGTGGGCGCGCAGCAGATCGCAAAAAAGTTTGAGATTAAGTTCGTTGTCCTCGACAACGAGCACGCGCTTTGTCACCAGTCACCCGCAATTCACCTGTGAAGCGCGCCCCGCCCGCTTCCCCGCCAGAAGGCCCTATCATGCGACCCGACAGCCCGAATCGCAAGCCGGATAGCAGCGCTACGGATGCGCAGGACCCCGCGCTGCTGGCGCTGCTGGCGCTGGGCTGGATACTGGCGGATGGCGCGCGAGCGGACCGGTTGCTGGCGCTTACCGGTATGGATGCCGATACGCTGCGCGCGAGCGTTGGCGAGCCGCAGGTGCTGGCCGCCGTGCTGTGCTTCCTGGCCGACCATGAGCCCGACCTCATCGCCTGTGCGCAGGCGATCGACACCAGCCCCGCCGCGCTGATCGCGGCGCAGGAGAGACTGATCCGATGACGCGACCCCTGATCATCACCGATTGCGACGAAGTGCTGCTGCACATGGTCGTCCCCTTTCGCCATTGGCTGGACGAGACGCATGACGTGCATTTCGATATGCATGACCGCAGCTTTGCCGAGGCGCTGCGCCACAAGGATAGCGGCGAGCCACTGGAACGCGAACTGGTCTGGCAGTTGCTCGTCGGCTTTTTCGACACTGAAATGCACCGGCAGGCGCCGATCGCGGGCGCGGTGGACGCGCTGCTGCGTCTGTCGCGCGTCGCCGATATCGAGGTGCTGACCAATATCGGCGAGCGCCACCATCAGCAGCGGATCGCGCAACTGGCCGCATTGGGGCTGGATTTTCCGGTCCACTGGAACCAGGGCGGCAAGGGGCGGCCGTTGGCCGACATCGTTGCCGATCGTCAGCCCAGCATCGCGCTGTTCATCGATGATCTGGCCGAACATCATCATTCGGTCGCGACGCATGCGCCCGATGTGTGGCGGCTGCACATGGTCGGCGAGGCAGAAATCGCTGCCGGCGTTCCCGCCGCGCCTTATGCCCATGCCCGGATCGACGATTGGGTCGCGGCCGAGGCGTGGATCATGCAAAGGCTGGCGCAGGGGCCGGCCCCCAAGGATATCGTTACTACAGGAGCCATGTCATGAGCATCGACGCCCGCCTTGCCGAACTCGGCATCACCTTGCCCCAGGCCGCAGCGCCGGTCGCCGCCTATGTCCCCACCGTGGAGGCCAATGGCCTGCTGCACATCAGCGGCCAGATCGCGCTGGCGCCCGATGGCCTGATGACCGGACGGCTGGGCGAGGACCGCGACCTGGACTATGGCGTCGCCGCCGCGCGAGTCTGCGGCCTCAACCTTATCGCCCAGATGAAGGCGGCGCTGGGTTCGCTCGACCGGGTGGAGCGCATCGTGAAGCTGGGCGCCTTCATCAGCAGCGCGCCCGACTTTACCGACCAGCCAAAGGTCGCCAACGGTGCGTCGGAACTGATGGTCGATGTCTTTGGCGACGCGGGCAAACATGCGCGCAGCGCCGTGGGCGTGCCCGTGCTGCCGCTGGGCGCGGTGGTCGAAATCGACGCGATCGTCCTTGTCCGGCCGGCCTGACACGGATGTCCTGACCGCACGGCCCTTTGCCCATCGCGGGCTGCACGGAAACGGCGCGAGCGAGAATGGCATGGCGGCGTTCCGGGCCGCCATCGCCGCCGGCCATGGCATCGAATGCGATGTGCGGATCAGCCGCGACAGCGTCGCCTTCGTCTTTCATGACGACGATCTTGGGCGGATGACGGGACGTGCGGGGCCGATCGCGGATCAGGATGGCGCGCAGCTTGACGGAGCGCGGTTGCCCGACGGCGGCGCTGTTCCACGCCTGTCGGAATTGCTGGCGCTGTGCGACGGAATGACGCCGCTGCTGGTCGAGATCAAGACGAACGGTTGGCGCGTCGCCACGATCGCGGCGGCGGTTGCGCGGGACCTGGACGCATGGCCGGATGCGCCGGTGGCGGTCATGGCGTTCAATCCGCTGGTGCTCCGCTGGTTTGCCCTACAGCGACCGCGACAACTGCGCGGATGGGTGGTGAGCCAGCAGAATAAGGGGCCGATGCGCCGATGGGCCGAGCGCGCCCTTGCACTTTGGCTGGGCAGACCCGATTTTCTGGCCTGTGACATTCGCGATCTGCCTTCCCCCTTTACCGCGCGGATGCGCAGCCGGGGCGTGCCCGTGCTGAGCTGGACGGTCCGCACCCCGGACGATCAGGCGCGCGCGGCGCGTCACGCCGATCAGATCATCCATGAGCTTGGCCATGGCTGAGGTGATCGCGCGTGTCGCGAACGGTGTCGCGGAGTTGCCCCAGGACCAATGGGATGCCTGCGCCGGGGCGGACAATCCATTCGTCAGCTGGCACTTCCTGAGCGCGCTCGAACGATCCGGAAGCGTTGGAGGAGCGAGCGGCTGGCAGCCCCTGCCGCTGGTGATCGACGATGCCGATGGACAGATGGCCGCCGCCGCGCCGCTCTATGCCAAGAGCCACAGCCAGGGCGAATATGTGTTCGACCAGGGCTGGGCCGACGCATGGGAGCGGGCGGGTGGCCGCTATTACCCCAAGATCCAGCTTGCCGCGCCCTTTTCCCCCGTACCCGGTCCGCGCCTATTGCTGCGCGATGGGGCGATGGCGCCGGGGCTCATCGCCGGGATCGAGACGCTGGTCGAACGCAACGGGTTGTCATCGGCGCACGCCACCTTCGTCGCGCCGGACCAGGTGCCGCTGTTCGAGGCGAATGGATGGCTGATCCGTGAAGACAGTCAGTTTCACTGGACCAATCGCGGCTATGGCGACTTCGATGATTTCCTGGCCGAGCTGTCGAGCGAGAAGCGCAAGAATATTCGCAAGGAACGCCGCCGTGCGGTGGAAGGGCTGGATATTATTCACCTGACCGGGGGCGACCTGACCGAAGCGCATTGGGATATTTTCTGGGAATTTTATCAGGATACGGGCGCGCGCAAATGGGGGCGGCCCTATCTGACCCGCGATTTCTTTTCGATCCTGGGCGAGACGATGGCCGACAGGCTGTTGTTGATGCTGGCGCTGCGCAATGGCGCGCCGATTGCCGGTGCGCTCAACCTGATTGGCGGCAATACGCTTTATGGCCGCTATTGGGGCTGCGTCGAGGACGTGCCCAACCTGCATTTCGAACTCTGCTATTATCAGGCGATCGACGTGGCCATCGCGCGCGGGCTATCCCGGGTGGAAGCCGGAGCGCAGGGCGGGCACAAGCTGGCGCGCGGCTATGCGCCCGAACCGACATGGTCGGCCCATTATATCCCCAATGCCAGCTTCCGGCGCGCGGTGGCCGGATTTCTGGAGGCCGAACGGGAAGAAGTGCAGCGCGACCGGCAATGGCTGGCGCAGCGAACCCCGTTTCGCAAGGGCGGTTAGAGCATCAGGCGGCGCGGGCCTGGCGCGGCGCGATCAGCGCGCGGGCTTGGCGCTGTGCTTCGGCGATCTGGCGTGCTGTCATTTCCTCTGCGATTTCCGCGCGCATCGACTGGCCCTGCTGGCTGCCGCGCATCGCGGCGAGGTTGAACCATTTATGCGCTTCGACGAGGTCGATGGGCAGGCCGCCGGTTCCGCAGCTATAGGCGACGCCAAGGTCAAAACAGTCGTCCGCCGATCCATAGGCCGCCCGCGACATCCGAGCTTCCATCAAAAATTGCGCGCTTTTGAAACTGTTACCCATGAAACCAACCCCCTGTCCTGTCGCTAAAGCAAAATGTGACCCTTTGGTTTGTACGTTGGGTGCATCATGGCGATGGACCGGATAAAAAATGGTTAACGGGTTATTTGCCATATACGGCGTGCTGACGGGCGGTCGCATCGGATAGCCTTTTGGGGTGGCGTGGGCGACGCTTAATCCCCATAGCCTGCGCATGAGTTCGACATCTTCATCATCGCCGCCCCGGGACATTCATTTCCGGGAATTCGTGCTGCTGTGCGCGTGCCTAATGGCGATGAACGCCCTGTCGACCGATCCGATGCTGCCGGCGCTGCCGCAGATAGGGCGCGATCTGGCCATTGCTCACCCCAATGACCGGCAGCACATCATCAGCGTCTATTTCCTGGGATTGGGCGCCGGATCTCTTCTCTTCGGCGTCCTGTCCGACCGATTCGGGCGCAAGACAGTGCTGGGCAGCGCCATGGCGCTGTTCGTGTTGTCGACGATCCTGTGCGCCACCGCGCCGAGCTTCGCGATGCTGCTCGTCGGACGCGGTTGCGCCGGATTTTTCGCAGGCGCGAGTCGCGTCATCACCGTCGGCATCGTCCGCGACAGGTTTCATGGCGATGCGATGGCGCGGGTCATGTCGCTGATCTTTGCGGTATTCATGCTGATCCCGGTGGTGGCACCCAGTTTCGGGCAGGCGATCCTGCTGGTTGCGCCATGGCGCTGGATATTCTGGATGCTGGTGATATTGGCCAGCATGATCCTGATCTGGATGCTGGTGCGGATGCCCGAGACGCTGGCGGTGGAAAACCGCATGCGCATCACGGCGCGGGGCCTGATGGCCACCATCGGCGTGGTGCTGCGCACGCGCAGTTCGATCGGCTATATGCTGGCGAGCGGGGTGGTGATGGGCGGGCTGATCGGGTTCATCCTGTCGGTGCAGCAGATTTTCTTCGACGTGTTCGATGCAGCGACCATCTTCCCGATCGGCTTTGCCACCATTGCCGGCTGCATGGGGGTCGGCAGCCTGATCAACAGTCGCCTGGTGCAGCGCTTTGGCGCGCGTCGCATGAGCCAGACCGCACTGATCGCCTTCTGTCTGATCGCCGCGATTCATCTGGCCGTGATCCTGAAGGGATGGGAAACGCTGGCCACGTTCGTCGCGCTTCAGTCGCTCACCATGCTTACGGTCGCCTTCACGGCGGCCAATTTCAGCGCCATTTCGATGGAGCCGTTCCACAAGGGCGCGGGCGTTGCTTCATCCTTTCAGGCGTTTTTGACGACGGCTGTGTCGGCCGCGCTGGGCAGCTTGGTTGGCCGGGCGTTCGATGGCACGACATTGCCCTTTACCCTGGGATTGCTGGTGTTTGGTGTTCTCTCTTTCCTGATCGTGGTCTGGGCCGAGCGGGGAAAGCTCTTCACTCGCCCCAATCTGGCCGCGCTGCGTGACCCTGTTGAGTCGGTAGGGCGCTGAAACGAAAACGGGGCGGTTTCCCGCCCCGCTTCAGTCTGGATCAGGCGTCCTTTCCGCCCGGCGTCGGCGCGCCCGGCAGCGGCGGTACCGGCTGCGGGGGTACGGCAGCGTCGTCCTCCGCCACGTCAACGATACCCCGGCCCACATGGCTGCGGTTGCGGCTATAGGCGAAGTAGACGATCAGGCCGACCGTGGCCCAACCCACGAACATCAGCTTGGTGTCGCTGCCCAGGCTCCAGAACAGATACATGCACCCGATGATCGCGATGGGCGCTGTGACCATGATCGCAGGCGTGCGGAAAGGCCGCTTGCGCGTCGGGTCGGTCCGGCGCAGCACCATGACTGCGATCGACACGGCGGCAAAGGCGAAAAGCGTGCCCGAATTGGAGATGTCCGCCAGGATGCCGACCGGGAAGAAAGCGGCGAATAGCGCGACGAAGATGCCGGTCAGGATGGTGATGACATGCGGCGTCTTGTAGACCGGATGCACCTTCGAGAAGAAGTCGGGCAGCAGGCCATCGCGGCTCATGACGAAGAAGATGCGGGTCTGGCCGAACATCATCATCAGGATGACGGAGGGCAGCGCCAGGCCGGCGGCGAGGCCGAGCAGGTTGCCGATCTGGGGCCAGCCGATTTCACGCAGGGTCCAGGCCAGCGCCTCCTTCGAACAGGTGACGGCTTCTGTTCCGGCCTTGGCCAGCGCGGCGCACTGCGCGGACAATTCGGTGGAGCCGGGCGCCAGCGCGATGCCGCCCTGCGCGATCGGGATGTTGCCGGCCGTTACGGGCTGGGCGCCTACGGTGCCGATGACGCCGGCGGCGACCAGCATGTAGAAGACGGTGCAGATGGCGAGCGAGCCGATAAGGCCGATCGGCATGTTGCGCTGGGGATTCTTGGTTTCCTCAGCCGCGGTCGACACTGCGTCGAACCCGACATAGGCGAAGAAGATGGAAGCCGCAGCCGCCGAAATGCCGGCAAAGCCGAGCGGCGCGAAGGGCGAGAAACCGTCCATGTTCATGACCGGCACCGACAAGATGATGAACAGCGTCAGCGCCGCCACCTTGATCGCGACCAGCACGGCGTTGACGGTCGCGCTTTCCTTCGTGCCGATGACGAGCAGCCAGGTGACGAGCGCGGCGATCAGCATGGCGGGCAGGTTGACGACGCCGCCATCATAGGGGCCGCGCGTCAGGAAATTGGGTATGTCCATGTGGAACGTGTGTTCGATAAGGCCCACGACATAGCCTGACCAGCCCACCGACACGGCGCCGGCGGCGACCGCATATTCCAGGATCAGCGCCCAGCCGACCATCCAGGCGATGACTTCCCCCATCACCGCATAGCTGTAGGTATAGGCCGATCCCGACACCGGGACCATCGCGGCCATTTCCGCGTAGCAGAGCGCCGCCACGGCACAGACGAAGCCGGCGATGACGAAGGAGAGCATCATGCCCGGCCCCGCCTTTTGCGCGGCTTCGGCGGTCAGCACGAAAATGCCGGTGCCGATGACCGCGCCGATACCCAGCATGGTGAGCTGAAAGGCCCCCAGAGACCGATGCAGTGATTTCTTTTCCGCCGTCGCCAATATGGCGTCGAGAGGCTTTACGCGCCCGAATATCATGAGATTATTGTTCCCTTAGCCCGGAACGCCGATCGGCGAACCCCTTTTGCCTATGGGAAGGGCAGACTATCGCCTAATCTGCTGCGCGCAAGTATGTTGCGCGGTGATGACAGGAAAGGCACAAGGGCGCCATGGTTGAACTGATAAAGGCGCCGCTGCTCGATGCCGTTCCCCACGGCTTTGCCGGGCGGCGGGGCGGCGTGTCCGGCGGCATTTATGCGGGCCTCAATGTCGGGCTGGGGTCGGAGGATGATCCTGATGCGATTGTGCGCAATCGCGATCTGGCGCGCGATGCCGTCCTGCCGGGCGCTGCACTGGTCACGGTGCGGCAAGTGCATTCGGCGCGCGCGGAGACGGTGACAGCGCCTTTCGCCATGGACGCCCGGCCGGAGGCGGACGCGATCGTCACTGACCGGCCGGGGCTGTTGCTGGGCATATTGACCGCCGACTGCGTGCCTGTGCTGTTTGCCGATCCGGCGGCTGGCGTGGTGGGGGCGGCCCATGCCGGGTGGAAAGGCGCAATCGGCGGCGTTACCGACGCGACGCTGGCGGCGATGGAGGCGCTGGGCGCGGCGCGGGCGCGGATCGTGGCGGCGATCGGCCCGTGCATCGGCCGCGCCTCCTATGAGGTGACGGACGATTTCGCGCATCGCTTCGAGGAGCAGGACGCGGACAATGCGCGCTTCTTTTCAGCGGGCAAGCCCGGCCACCTGCAATTCGATATCGGCGGCTATGTCGCGGCGCGACTGGCGGCGGCGGGTGTAGCGCGGGTCGCGGTGCTGGACGAGGATACCTATAGCCAGCCGGACCGCTTCTTCAGCTATCGCCGCGCCTGTCATCGGGGCGAGCCGGGCTATGGCCGGCAGATGTCGATGATCGGACTGCCGGCGTAAAGACGGATCAGGGCGCGAGCGGCGAGGTTTGCGCGACCGGCGCGCCTTCGCTGCTGCGCAAGGTCCGCGGCTCCAGGATCGCCGCCGTTTCGATGAGGTCGAGCGCCCGGCGCGCTTCCATGTAGCGGCGGGCCATCTGCACCCATTTTTCCGCGACCGCCCGGCCGGGCATATGTTCGACCTGCGCCAGCGCCGCGCTGACCCGGCCACCGTCGAGATAGCGCATCGCGCGATCATAGGCGGCCTCGGGACGCGGTGAGGGCGCATCGGCCTTGCGAATGGTGACAAGTTCGCGCGCTTCATGTTCCAGCGCGTCCCACCAACTGGCGCTGGCCGGCGGCTTGACCAGCGCATTACCGATATTGGCAAGGCCCGCGCGCAGATCGGCGAGCGTTACCGGTTCGCGCGCCGCGTTGATGATGGTGGCGACGGCACGCGGTTGTGCCTGGCCGAAGCGCAGCCGTAATTGCCCCTCAATATAGCCGAGCGGACCGCCATTATCGAGCGCGCGCCGCGCGGCGAAGGCGACCAGCAGTCCTTCGGCGCGGGCGGCGTTGGCGGACGCGGCCTGCGCCTCCACGGTGATGCGCGTCAGCCTTTCTTCCAGTTGCACCACGCGCCCATCGAGCATTTGAGCGCTATCGTTCGAGAGCGGGCGCGGGGTAGGAGCAGGCAGGCTGGCGCGGGGGGTGGGTGTGGCGGTTTTCTGGCTCTGCGTCCGCCCCCAGCGACTCTGGATCTGCGGCCAGGCCCAGACGGTCAGGCCCACCCCCAGCGCAAAGGCCAGAAGCGTAAGGATCAGCAGCGGCAGAAGGCTGCGCCGCCGCGCCGGCGCGGACGGAGCCGTGCCGGCATCCACGCTGTCGCCATCCATGCTGACCCGTTCGTCTGTCATTGCTGCTGTCCTTCGCACAAAGCGCGGGCAAGAGCCAGCATCTCGTCATCATCGGGCCGCGGCGGGCAGGCGGCGCTGGCCCAGCCATCGCCACAGGCGGTTAGCGCATTGGCGCTGATCGCGATCAGGTGCAGCGCGCCGCGCCGGGATTGCGGCACCTGCGCGCCCAGTTGCTCGCCCGCGCGCGGGGAGTGAACCAGCAGGATCGCGCCCGGCGTCGCTGCCGCGATCAGCGCCGGATCGGACGGAAGCG
>MDSZ01036512.1_pt1 | contig 11812 bp, 13 predicted proteins | sample 811201 | NCBI WGS metagenome assembly MDSZ01 (sample SAMN05326647, study PRJNA326480) | marine metagenome | isolation source: seawater | place: Indian Ocean: North | collected 2010 | reverse complement strand
ATCTATAGTTTTTCTTGGTCAAATTTCGAACAAGATATCTTCCTATAAAGCCCCCACCACCTAGGATTGTGCAAATTTGATTTTTCATGGTATTTAAACTTATATATGAAAATAATTAAGATAAAAGAGGACATAACTTCAGAAATTGCAAAATCATTTGAAAATAGTATAGCTATTGATACTGAGGCGACAGGCCTACAAATACCAGAGAGAGATAAGTTAAGCTTAATTCAGATTTGCGATGAAAAAGGAAATGTTTTCATTATCCAGCCTAATAAAAAAAATTACAATGCTCCAAATTTGGTTTCTGTTTTAGAGGATGAAAAAATTTTAAAAATAGGACATTTTTTGAGGTTTGATAAAAACGCACTAGAATATTTTTTAAATTGTAAAATTAAAAAAATTTTTGATACAAAAATAGCCTCTAAAATTGTAAGGACTTATACCGATGCTCATGGGCTAAAAAATTTGGTACAAGAGTTCTGTAATAAGTCTATAGATAAGAGACAAGGTAGCAGTGATTGGAACAAGGATATCGATGATCTATCTGATAAACAATTAGAATACGCAGCAAATGATGTAATATTTTTGCATAAAATAAAAAAAGAGCTTGAAAAAATGCTTATTAGAGAAAAAAGAATAGAAATGTTTAACAAGTGTCTTAGTTTTTTAGACACCAGAGTAGAGTTAGATCAGAAAGGTTTTAAAGACGATATTTTTGAACATTAATGAAAAACACAAACTACATAGCTTTAGCAAAAAAATCAGCATCAATCCAAATTAATGAACTTAAAAAAATAAAAAAAATTTTTAATAATTCTTTTACAAAGGCAGTTGAAACTATTTTAGGATGTAAAGGAAAAGTAATTTTCGCTGGCATTGGAAAGTCAGGATTAATCGCCAGGAAAATTTCTGCTACTTTTTCAAGTGTTGGAATTCCGAGTTTTTTTTGTGACCCAGCTCAAGCATTACATGGAGATATGGGGCAAATAGAAAAAAAAGATATATTAATTATTTTTTCTTACTCAGGAAATACTTCTGAATTAAATAATATGCTCAAATATGCAAATAGGTACAGAATTAAAATCATTGGTGTTGCCTCGAAACCAGACAGTATTTTATTAAAAGCCAGTGATATTAAAATTATATTACCTAGAGTAAAAGAGTCTGACATTACTGGTATGGTCCCAACTTCGAGCACGTCAATTACGCTCCTTTTTGGAGATTGTTTAGCTACGACTGTTATGCAACAGAAAAAGTTTTCAAAAGAAAAATTTAAAGTTTTTCACCCGGGGGGAAATATCGGAAATTCTCTTTTACTTGCTAAAGACATTATGTTGAGTGGAAAAAAGATGCCGGTCATTAATTATAAAAAAAACTTTACTGAAGCATTAAAAATAATGAATAAAAAACAACTTGGTATACTAGTTGTAACAAATAAAGGCTTTATCAATGGAATAGTAACAGATGGTGATTTAAGAAGAGAGATAAAAGTTTATTCTAATAATAAAGACTTAACAAAAATAATGACAAAAAAACCTCTAATCGTTAGCGAGTTTATGCCCGCATCAAAGGCTCTTGCGATTATGAGTGAAAAAAAGATAACTAGTTTACTGGTTGTTTCAGATAAAGATTTGAAAAAACAAAAGAAAAGACTTAAAGGCATAATTCACATACATATTTTGCTCCAAAAAGGTATCAAATGATTGAAAGAAAAAAAAAACTGAGAATTACTCAGTTATTATTGTTGCTGTGTGGTTTGATGATAATTTTTTTCACTTACACCAACAGAGAAAAACCTCCAAGTGAAAAGTTTATTGATAAAAAAACACAAGAGAAAATAGATAAAAGAGTTTCAAACTTAAAGGGAGATGTTTTCTTTGATATAGAGTATACTGGTTTAGATCTTGCGGGTAATAGATATGTTCTCAAATCAAAAGAAGCTATTTCAGATAAATCAAATCAAGAAATTATTAAAATGAAATACGTTCAAGCTATATTTTATTTTAAGGATGGTACTGAGCTGAAAGTAAGATCTGAAGAAGGAGTTTATAATAATAAAACTCTTGATATGATTTTTAAAAAAAATATAAATGCATTATATGAAGGAAGCGAACTTTATGCACAAAGAGCAGATTTCTCTAATTCAAATGGGTATTTAACAATTACAGAGGAAGTGAAAGTCAAAGATATCAGGGGAACGGTAGTGGCTGACAAGCTTCTATTTGATATAAAAAAACAAACTTTAAATATAGAGTCATTCAATGAAGGTAAAATTAATGCTAATATTAATTTAAAATGAAAAAAGGATTTAGAATATTAAAATTTAAAAAGGACAAGCCAATCTTTGAAGTAAAAGATGTAAGTAAATCCTTTGATGGTCGACCAATTTTAAAAAAACTCTCTTTGAAAGTTTATCCTGGTGAGTGTGTTGGGGTTTTAGGACCTAATGGCTGTGGAAAAACTACTTTATTTTCTATGTGTATAGGTGAACAAAACGTTGAAGGTGGAAAAATCTTTCTAAATAATAAATCAATTGAGCAAATTCCAATACATTTAAGATCTAAAGAAGGCTTAGGATATTTACCACAACAAAGAAGTGTTTTTAATATGTCTGTTTATGACAATATAATGGGTATTGCTCAAATTTCAATTAAAGGTTCAGATTATCAGAAAAATATAACTGAAAAACTTTTAGATGAGTTTAATTTGCAGCATCTAAGATCTTTAAACGCTTCTGTACTATCTGGTGGAGAAATTAGGAGGCTAATGATGGCTAGAGTAATGATTAAAAAACCTAAAATTGTTTTACTTGATGAGCCGCTAGCTGCGCTTGATCCATTAGTGATACAAGATATTCAAAAATATATTTTAAAAATACAATCTAGCGGGACAGCAATTTTAGTCACTGACCATAATGTAAAAAATCTTTTTGATATAACTGATCGTAGTTATGTTTTAGGAGAACATACTGTTATAGCAGAAGGTACTTCGAGAGAATTGCTTAAATCTACAAAAGCGATTGAGCAATATTTTGGCTCTCAATTTTCATAAAATTAATGCCGTTAAAAAGATTTAATCTAAAAGTAAACACAAAAATTTCATCATTTTCAAAAACCATTAAAGTTGATTCTGATAAGTCTATCTCAATACGTAGTTTTTTAATTGGCGCTATATCTCAAAAAGTTTCTCAGGTTAATAATGTATTGGAGTCAGAAGATGTTATATCGACTATTAAATGTTTGAAAAAACTAGGCGTTAAAATTGTTAAATTCAAAACTGGATTTTATAAAATATATGGTAAAGGATTAGGATCTTTTTACGCAAAAAAAAATTTACTTTTAAACTTTGGAAATTCGGGTACTTTGGCCAGACTATTAATAGGGATACTTTCTACAAATAAAGGAATAGAGGTGAAAGTAAAGGGAGATAGTTCTCTTAACAAGAGAAATATGAGACAGCTAATAAATCTTATGTCAGAGTTTGGAGCACAATTTTTACCAAAAAAGAAATACAACTTTCCATTAAAACTTATCTCAACTGATTTACCTATTGGAATTAATTATAAAACTGGAATATCCGCGCAGCTTAAGAGCGCAGTAATATTAGCGGGTTTAAACTCTTTTGGTAATACTCAAATTCTAATTAAAAAAAAAAGCAGAGACCACACGGAAAATATGCTTAAAGGGAATAGTCAATCGATTAAATTTAGTAAAAATAAAATTTTGATCATAGGGAAAAAAAATCTTAACCCGATTAATGTTCAAGTGCCTGGAGATCCCTCATCAGCAGCTTTTTTTACAGCGCTAACATTATTGAATAAAAGATCTTTTCTTAAAATTAAAAATATTTGTTTAAACAAAACTAGAACTGGATTTTATCAAATTCTTAAAAAACAAGGAGCAAAAATAAAATTTCAGAATTTAAGAAAGATTAATCATGAATTGAGAGGTGATTTAGTTGTTAAAAGTTGTAAACTAAAACCAATTAAAGCTTCTGAAAACTATTACGTAAATTCAACAGACGAGTATCCAATTCTATTTATAATAGCAGCTTTAACCAAAGGAATTTCGATTTTTAAAGGGGTAAGTGATCTTAAAAATAAAGAAAGTGATAGAGTGAAAGAAATGCAAAATGTATTAAAGCAGATAGGTGTTAAAAGCAGTATATCTAACGGAGAGGTAAAAATATTTGGTAAAGAGATTGCAAATATGAAAAATAAAAAAATTCTAGTGCCTAATTTAGGAGACCATAGAATATGTATGTCTACATTTGTATTAAGTATATTAATAGGATCAAAAACAGTAATTAAAAATTTTGAAACTGTTTTTACTTCTTCACCATCCTTTTTAAAAATAATGAAAAGTTTAGGAGTTAGATTTGAAACAAACTAGAAAATATATTCAAATTTCTTGTGATGGAGGAGCAGGGACAGGAAAATCAACAGGTGCTAAAATGATATCACAAAAATATAAGTTAAAATTTTTATCATCAGGATTATTATATAGATATGCAAGTTATTTATTATTACGTTTTAAACCAAAAAATAAAATCCTATTTTTAAGAAAAAGATTTAGAAATTTAAAATATAATAAATTAAAAAGATTAAATTTGTATTCTCCTGAAGTATCAGAATATAGTGCTGTTATTGCAAAAAAGAACGAAATAAGAAAAATTTTAAAAAAATTTCAAATAAGCTTTTCAAAAAAAAATAAAAATTGTTGTATCGAAGGGCGTGATATTTCTACAAAAATTTTACCAAATTCAGATTTGAAATTTTTTTTTAAGTGCAATCTTAATATTGCTGCCTCTCGTAGATACAAAGAAATGAAAAAAAGGAACCCAAATATTAAAAAGAACGATGTTAAAAAAGCCCTTAAAATAAGAAATATTTTGGATACCAAAAGAAAAAACTCCCCTTTACTTAAACATAGAGATTCGATAGAAATCGACACCGGTAAATTGAACAAACAATCTATGTTAGTAAAAATGTCTAATTATGTTGATAATGCGTTAGAAAAAAAGTATGGCAACTGAACTAGAACTTAAAAAAAATAATCCCTTAAGGGATGAATTCCAAAACCTTTTAGATAAAGATTTCAAAGATAGAAAACTTAAAGAAAACGAAATCATTAAATCAACTGTTACAGAAATAACTAAAAACTTTGTTGTCGTTGATTGTAAAGCGAAGATGGAGGGTATGATACCTATAGAAGAATTTAAAAATGACGATGAGCTTAAAAAACTTAAAGTTGGATCTCAGATAGACGTGTATCTAGAGAGAATTGAAAGCTTTAAAGGAGAAATAATTATTTCAAGAGATAAAGCTAGAAAGATGAAAGCATGGAAAAAGATGGAAAAAGTATTTGAAACACAAGAAGAGATGACCGGCTATATAACAGGTAAAGTAAAAGGTGGTTTTATAGCTAATGTGGAGGGGTTACCATGTTTTATGCCTTCTTCACAAATTGATATTCGGCCACTAAAAAGAATAGATCACTTAATGAATACTCCTGTAAAAGTTATAGCCACTAAAATTGATAAGAATAGAGGGAATGTTTGTGTTTCTAGACGAGCGGTGCTTGAGAAAAGTAAGAACGCAGAAATTACAGAGGCTCTAAAAAATATTAAAGAAGGTGATATCGTGAACAATGCTATTGTAAAAGCAACAACTGATTGGGGAATTTTTTTAGATATAAATGGTATCGATGCATTGCTCCACGTATCTGATTTAAGTCATGGAAGAGTAAAAAAACCGTCTGATTTAGTAAGTATTGGACAAAAACTGAAGGTAAAAATAACAAAAATAGACAATAAAACAAATCGTGTCTCTGCATCTATTAAGGCTTTAACTGAGGATCCTTATGAAAATATTGAAAAGAAATACAAAGTTGGTGAAATCTATAAAGGTGTTGTAACAAAAATAATGGAATATGGTTGCTTCGTGAAAATTGAGGAAGGAATTGAAGGTTTAATACATAATTCTGAATTAAATTGGACAAATAAAAATATTAAACCAAGTTCAGTTTTGTCAGTTTCTCAGGAAATTAAATTTAAAATCGTAAATATAGAAAAAGATGCAAAAAGAATTTCTCTTTCATATAAAGCTACCTTAGAAAATCCATGGGAAAAAGCTATAAAAAAAATTGGAGAAGAAACAAAAATTAAGGTTAATAACATTACTGACAAAGCTATTTTCGGAGAAATTGTTGACTTAAAACTATCAGGTATGTTGCATTATAAAGAAATTTCTTATGACGAAAATATTGAAGATCTTAAAAAATTTAAAAAAAATGATTTAATTACAGTCAAGATAGTTGAGGTAAAAGATGAAAAAATAAAATTTTCAAAAAGAGCTTTAGATAAAGACCCTATGGACTGGTTTAAAAATAATGGAAAAAAAATTGGAGACATAATCACCACAAGAATTCATGAAGTTTTAAAAACAGGTGTAAAGGTTTCAATCGATAAAGATAAAAAACTAATTGTAACAATAAGAAAAGCTGATTTAGCAAAAGACTCTGCAGATGCAAGACCTGAAGTGTTTTCTCCTGGTAATGCTTTAGATGCTAAAATTACTGAACTAGAAGTAAAACAAAGAAAAATAAAATTAAGCGTAAAAGCAGCTCAGATTGACGAAGAAAAATCTTTAATTGCTAAATTTGGTGAGGGCGCGACAAAGTCTGGAGCCACTCTTAAAGGTATATTTGAAAAAGCAATTGGAAAAAAAGGAAAAAAAGAAAAATAGTTGTCTAGATTAGAAATACTTAAAAAATTTAGAGAAAAAAATCCCAAACTAAATCAACAAGAATTGGAAAATGTTTTAGACATTTTTTGTGAAAATCTAGTTAAAGCATTACTAGATAATAAAAAAATTGAGCTAAGAGGCTTTGGCGCAATTTTTGTAAAAACAATAAAAGAAAAATTCTCGGCTAGGAACCCTAAAACAGGAGAAATAATTTATGTTCCCCAAAAAAATAAGATAAGATTTAAACCTAGTAAAAAACTAAAAAAACTTATTAATAAATGAAAAAAAATAGAATTTTTGTCGCTTGCGATACTACCAACTTACAAAAAGTTAAAAAAATAATAAGAGAAACTCAAAGATCAAATCTAAATTTTGGATATAAATTTGGCTTAGAATTTCTAAATACGATAAACGGAAGAAAATTTATTGCTAATATTAAAGATAAAATTACTTTTGGAGATTATAAACTTGCAGATATACCTAACACTTGTATGTCAGCGATTAAAGCTGTTAAAGATTTAAAATTTAATTATATCACTATCCACATAAGTTCAGGAATAAAAGCAATTAAAGCCGCTAAAAAAGTTTCGGGTTCAACTAAATTAATTGGTGTGACTATACTTACATCTCTTGATAATAGATCATTAAAAGAGATTGGATTTAATGAGGATGTAAAAAAGATTGTTTTTAAACAAGCCAAATTAGCAGCGAAGGCTAAATTAGATGCAATTGTATGTAGTCCCCAAGAAATTAAAATAGTAAGAAAGGTTTTTAAAAAAGATATTATCACTCCAGGAATAAGATTGGCAGGTGAAAGTAAAAGTGATCAAAAAAGAACGATGAGCCCAAAACAAGCTTTTCAAAATGGTGCTACTGCAATCGTAATAGGAAGAAGTCTCACAAGAGGAAATATTAAAAGAAATATTCAAAAACTTATTAAAGAACTTAGATAGAATGAAAGTAAAAATTTGTGGCTTACACCCAGTCAGAGATGTCCAGCTTTGTTTAGATCTTAAGATAGATTTTTTGGGTTTTGTATTTTATGAAAAATCTCCAAGAAATTTTGATTTGAATAATATACAGACATTAAAAAACTATGATAAAAAAAATTCGTTATTTGTAGCAGTCACTGTAAACCCTAGTAATGAATTTATTAAAAAACATATTTTGGGTAATTTTGATTACATTCAATTACATGGATCAGAAACAAGTAATAGGGTTAAAGAAATTAAAGCAATGGGTTTAAAAATAATTAAGGCTATCAAAGTTATTAAGGACACAGATATAGATAAATTTAAAGATTATGATGAAGCTGAGTTTATTTTATTTGATACACCGGGTATGGAAAAATCAATTGAATTTCCTAAAAATCTAATTTCAAAACTACCAAAAGGTGAAAGATACGCCCTAGCAGGATCAATCTCACAGAATAATATTGTGAATATTGCAAAATTAGGAGTTACCTTTTGTGATTTGTCAGGTAGCTTGGAATTAAATAAAAAATTAGGATACAAAGACCATCAGAAGATAAAAAAATTTATTGAAATTGTTAATGAAATTAAAAATTAGACGAGGGATACCTTTAATTGATCAGCACGATAAAAACTACATGTATGGTGGTAAATTTGGAGGAAATTACATTCCTGAAACTTTAAAAAAACCAATTGATGATTTAACCAAACTTTTTTCAAAGTTAAGAAAAAATGATAAATTTATAAAAGAGAGAGATTATTATTTCAAAAATTATATTGGAACTCCAACCCCTTTTCTAAAACTTGAAAATTTAACAGAACACTTAGGTGGTGCTCAAGTTTACGCTAAAGTGGTATCTGAAGCAAATGGAGGGGCTCATAAAATTTATAATGCTACTGTTCATTGTTTAATTGCTAAAAAAGCAGGCAAGAAATTTATAATTGGTGATACTGGAGCCGGTTATGCTGGAAAAATGCTTTCAATGGCTGCAAAAAAATTCGGCCTTAAATGCAAAATATTTATGGGTGCAAAAGATATAAAAAGACAGAGGCCAAATGTAGAAGCAATTAAAAAAAATGGAGCAAAGATTGTCCCTGTCACTTCTGGGAGTCAAACGTTAGTTGATGCTGTGAGTGAGTGTATGCGTTACTGGGTTGCAAATAATGATACTACAAATTTGTGTGTTGGTTCAACAGTTGGACCTAATATTTTTGTAAAGATTTGTGCTTGGAGCACCGCACAAATTTCACGAGAGCTTATTAAACAAGTGAGAGAAGAGTTTGGAAAAATTCCAAAAAAAATCAAGCTTTTGAATTGTGTGGGTGGTGGTAGCTCAGCAATAGGATTTTGGAATGAGTTTATGGACACCGATGCTGAATTTATTGGAATTGAGGCTGGCGGTCCCAAAAATAGCAAATTGCATGCTGCGCCATTAACAACCGGTTCGAAAATTGGAATTCTTCATGGAGCTGCACAATATGTTATTCAAAATAAAGAAGGTCAAATTGGTACTACGGAGTCTATTTCTGCTGGTTTAGATTATCCTGGTATTTCTCCGTTACATTGTTTTCTTAAAGATACCAAGAGAGCACGATATACCTCTGCGAGTGATGAAGAAGCACTTATGGCTTACAAGCTTGTTTCAAAATTAGAAAATATTTCTCCTTCACTTGAACCTTCTCATGCATTTGCTGAAGCGATTAAAATTGCTCCAAAATTGAAATCTTCGGACATAATAATTGTTAATTCTTGTGGCGATAGTCTTAAAGATAAAGATATTATTAAACAAAAACTTGGATCATATATAAGATGAAATCTAAAATTGAATTAGCTTTTGAGAAATGCAGAAAAGAAAGAAGACCAGCGTTAATTACTTATACAGTTGCAGGTGATAACACTATTAATAATTCAATTAAAATATTGAATAAGATTTCGAAACATGCAGATATTTTGGAACTTGGTTTTCCTCATAATACACCAATTGCAGATGGTGGGCAGATACAAAGCAGCACTTACCGTGCACTAAAAAATGGTGTGAAACTAAAAGATGTTTTTAAAATTGTAAAAAAATTTAAAAAAAAAAATTCACAGAAACCCCTAATTCTTATGGGTTATTTCAATCTGATATTTCAAATTGGAGAAGAAAATTTCCTAAATAATTGTCAATCATCTGGCGTTGACGGATGTATTATTGTTGACTTACCGTTTCCAGAAAATAAAAATTTCGCAATAAAATGCAAAAAGAGATCAATAAACTTTATTCAGCTTTTATCACCCACTACTCCTAAAGATAGGATGGTAGAGATTATAAAAAATTCTCATGATATGATATATTATATCTCAATGCTTTCTACCACAGGAGGCAGACTTAAAGTTTCAGCAAAAAATATTTTAAAAAACTACAATAAGATAAAAAGAATCAACCCCAAAAAGAATCTTGTCATTGGGTTTGGTATTACGGATAAGACGATTTCAGCTTTAAAATCAGCTAATGGGTTGGTTGTAGGCAGTATGTTATGTAAAAATATTACTAATTCGCTCAGAATGAGACAAAATCCTGTCACAAAGTTAGATAAAATTGTATACAATTTGAAGAAAAAAATTTTATGAATTGGATAACAAAGTTTATTAAACCAAAACTTCAGTCTTTATTTAAAAAGAAATCAGCTGAAACAAAAGACTCTTTATGGACTACATGCAGTTGTAAAAATTTAATTTATAAAGAGGACTTAAACAGTAACTTTAATTGTTGTCCTAAGTGCGGTGAACATCATAAGTTAACATGTAATGAGAGATTTAAGTTATTTTTTGATAATGGAGATTTCAATATCATTCAAACTCCAACACCTGTTGACGATCCATTAAACTTTGTTGCTAATAATAAAAAATATTCTGACAAACTAGATCAATCTAGAAAACTTACAAAACAAAATGATGCAATTATGGTGGCTGAGGGTAGAGTAAATGGAATTCCAGTAACAGCTGGCTCAATGGATTTTAGATTTATCGGAGGATCTTTTGGAGCGGCTTGTGGTGAAGCATTTATTAGCGCAGTACAAAATTGTATAAAAAAAAATACACCATTAATATTTTTTAGTTGTAGTGGGGGTCAACGAATGCAAGAAAGCGCAATAGCCTTGATGCAGATGACAAGAACAACTTTAGCAGTAAATGAACTTAAAAATAAAAATATTCCATTTCTTGTAGTCCTAACAAATCCAACCACTGGTGGTGTGACTGCCTCATGGGCCTCTCTTGGAGATATTTTAATTGCTGAACCAAAGTCAGTTATCGGCTTTGCCGGTAGAAGAGTAATACAAAGTACAGTCAGAGAAAATTTACCTGATGAGTTTCAAACTGCAGAATATGTAAAAGATCATGGAGGTATTGATTTAGTTGTGGAAAGAAAATTTTTAAGCTCTACAATTGGAACACTTCTAAGTGTTTTATTAAAATCAGCAGAACAAACCTCAGAAGCAGGTAATGCTAATGTCGTTCAGGTCGATAAATCTTTACAATCAGTTAGCTAATAATAAGACGTTTAAAAAATCAATTAATTTTAATCTTGATAGAATTAAATTATTGCTTAAAAAACTTAACAACCCTGAGAGAAAATTAAAAAATGTTATTAATATCATCGGTTCATCAGGGAAATACACCACGCTACATTCTTTAAAAAATTTTATAGAAGCGGACAATAAATCAGTTGCGGCCTATATTTCACCTTCACTTAAAGATATACGAGAGAGGTTTTGGATGGGAGATAGATACCTCTCCTATAGGGAAATAAAAAAAACAATCAAAGAAATTGAAAAATTTAATATTCCGTTAACAACTTTTGAAGTTCTTACCGCATGTTTTATAGTTGAAGCTTCAAAAAGGAAATGTGATTATAATCTTATAGAGGCAGGAGCTTTGTTTGCAAAAGACTCGACCAATGTTTTTGATTTTCCATTGGCACAAGTTGTAACCAATATTAATAAACAACATTTAAATTTTTTAAAAAAAAAGACTATTGATGAAATAATTAATCAAAAAGTTGGACCATTAAGTAATTTTACAAATATTTATATTGGAAAACAAAAAAAAAGT
>MDSZ01190528.1_pt1 | contig 11813 bp, 5 predicted proteins | sample 811201 | NCBI WGS metagenome assembly MDSZ01 (sample SAMN05326647, study PRJNA326480) | marine metagenome | isolation source: seawater | place: Indian Ocean: North | collected 2010 | reverse complement strand
CTTTTATCTACAACTTCGCCACTTTGGTCCTGGTCTATTTTTGAGTTCGACTTTCCAGATATATCTAATGTTTTCCCAATATCGTCAGCAAGCTGGCTATATGACAACTCGATTTTAGGTGCACCGTCAGATTTATCAGGCACGTCAATCTCTAACATTTCGTTGTTGATTTGAACCATACTTTCCATAACGTACTTCAATTTATCGAGTATGACAGTGCGAGAAATTACTGTCATATTTAGGTCTTTGTCGTGGCTACGCGCACTTTTCTGCCAGTTCAATGCTGCAGTAATTCCAGAAACTTTGCCTTTGAGTTTAGCCTTAAGAATTTTTTTCCGAGAACCTTTATTATCTTCGGTGGATGACAATGTATCTTCATTACCTTCGTTGTTTTTGTCCATACTTGTTTTTGCACTATCCTTAAGCCATGACAATGCAGATCGTGCATGCAAAGCTGCGCTCTTAAACATTGTTCTTCTTTTTCCGTTTGCAATCTGAACACGGCTACGAGACAAAGATCGCTTTTGCAATAAACTTTTTCCCTTCTCGGGTGGGGTCAAAATCTTTCGGTTACTATCTGGTGTAGATGCCCGAGACAATGTATCGTGGCTATCGTTATGGGACTTGTTAGCACTTTTTTTCCATCCCAACGCTGCTGTTATGCCTTGAGATTTACCCTTTAATTTATGCTTAAGACTCCCTCTACGATTAGCTGGAATTTCTGTTTTGATTTTTGCATGCAGGCATGGAGTAAACGCTCTTATACAACGGTCGAGCATATCGTCTAAACCTTCACTCAATAAAGTCATTTTATTACACCTTTTTGTGGAATCTTCGAGTTTTCGTTTTAGGAAAAAATCCTCCAATTCGGTTTCCTCCTGTTCTAATCGCTGCCTTCGAAGTTTGTATGCCTCTCGACTGTCCCTGTCTATTGAATGTAACTTGTATTCCTCCAACAAAGCAATATTTTGCTTTTTGAGTTCTTGCAATTTAGCCATACGTTCATCGCGGCTTTTTGATAGTTCTGCATAATTTCTTTCCCTATCAAGAAACTTCTCTAGTATTAAATCGCAACTCGTTACATTTGCATGCTCTTGCATTAGTTCGAAACCCTCAATAAGATCGCGGTTTTTACTTTTCAATGTTTTCAATCTTAATTGCATCGTAGCAATTCTGGCAGCCCCTTGTTGGTACTCGTGATACAGATGATCAATTTCTTCTTCAGATAATTGACCTATGGCAACAGATTGAGCAAATTTCAGCGCCTGCTTTCTCCGCTCGTTATTTCTTTCCCTGCGCATTTCTTCTGCAGCAAATATAGCTCTTAGATGCTGCATTTTATTAGTTTGCATTGCTTCCAAGTCTGATGCAGTCTTTTCCAATTCAAGCAGAAAATTTTCCTCCTTATTTGCTTCTCTTACAGCATGCAACTTCTGCATTTGAGCGGCATATAGTTCGTGTTTATACATATTGATCTCTTGTATCAAAAATTTTTGTTGTGTTGGCAATTCACCTATGCTATTCTTAGCACGTTCTCTCAATAACTGCAATGTCCCTGTGTACTCTTCTACAGCGTCTACCTGTTTAGAAATCCTTTCAAGGTCTGATTTAATTTTACGAGTTTGAATATCAACATCATGGGTTCCTTCCCATGCCCCAATGCCAAGCATTTTAGCGCGTTGCTCTGTGTTTTCCAAGGATCTATTTGTATTCTGAAGCTCGTTCTCACATTTTAACCTCTTGTTTGTCAAAACGCTCACCTGTTCTCGTAGCTCTCTTACTTCTATTTTCGACTCTTCCAGCATTTTTTTGCTCCACGCCGTTACGTCCATGTGTGCTGTTTTAGTTAAGCTATAATTCAAAAATGGGTTAGTACTGACGGGGCACCAAAGCTATCATTAGCGTAAATACTTACATCAATTCCATTTCTTGTTCTAAATTCATATGTTTAGCCTTGAATGAAGCATTGTCTATATCATTTTCTTGCTGTTCAATTGCAGCTAACATGGCTGCAGCATGCTTTTCCACCCGCGAACGTAACTTTCGCGCATCCCGAGCTTTTCTTGCGTGAACGTCATGAATTTTTCTACTATCGGATTCGCCCCTACCACCTCTTCTCAAGTGCAATAGTGAACTGCTCCCTGGTTTAACTTTCTTGATGCAATACTTTCGTGGAGTGTGATTTATTCCACGCAATTTCAGTCCGCAAGGGGAGTCTGAGGTGTGAGGCCTAGTTGGCATGCCACCAGTTAATTATGAAATGATTTGGCAAAATGGATTATCTCTCCGCAGCTGCTGGCACAATTATTCGCAGCGACATCCATTCTATACGCACACATGCATCTAACAGGCCTTGGTCAATATTATTCGTGATGATGTTGTGTTGTTTGTTTTATTATTACCTTTTTTTTATTGTAATAATTTTTTTTTTATTTGATGATGCATCATGCGACCTAATAGTGTGTTGTTGATATTATGATCTGATGAGGGAGTCACGTGAAACGTTAGTAGCCAGTTCACCAATCTTGTTGTGGGCCCTATGCTTCATAAATAGGATAATCATACAATGGCACTGCTTGAATCTTTGAGTATAGTCTCCAAGTACACCTCACCAAAGGTGGCGTGGCAAAACTGCCGTATTTACTATGCCAATATTGTAAGTAGCAACCCTGTTTCTTCTGATTGGTTGAGTGGGAGTGGCTGTAGACTCATCACCCTAATAAAGTGGATTTCAAAAACTGGTAGGGAGTCGTAGAAAAAAAAGGAAACCTGCTCTGCTTCTCTTGACGAAGTGGATCTAATCTGTGCAGCATGAGCAGAGCACTCAAACAAAAAAGGATCCTTGCTTGCTTGTATTACCAGTAGTACAAGTGCGCTCTCCAGCTCAAAAATGCCAGAAAATAATAGTATGTATTGATTGGCAAGAATTATATAATAGTAGGCGACTTTCATTCGCGTGTGAAATAAATGGCCGAAATTTTTGAGCTCTCGTGTCACCTTTTTCTTCTTCTGTGATTGCTCTTGCCAGTGGGGACCTTTAATAAAACTCTCTTTTTTTTAAACATCATCATTATCATATCATCATTTGGAATAATAATAATTGATAATAATATTTATATTTTTTTACAATAATAATTTATTAACAACAATAAAAGTTAATCATTATTATTACACATACCAAAAAAAAACCTCTACACAGCATTATTACACTACATACTATATTATTATTATCAATAATATCTCATCACTGAAAAAGGAAAGAAGAAGTATCACTACTAGAGCATAAAATCCCCCCAACGCGACCACTGCATTCGCCGCAGCAGGCTTCATTGCTTACTGCTTGCAACGTTGGCCTTCGAATACAATGAATCATTGGTATAATCGTATGACACGGTTGATGATACTTCATTTATGGGTACTCTTTATTTTTCAGATAAGGATTAGCTCCATCCAGGCAAACCCGAATAAAGTTGTAAACGCCACCATCAAACCAGACCGTCCAAGTGTTGTTGAGGTCCTATGTTCTGGGGATGTGAGTACTATGGCTGCCTCTGAAGTGTCACAGTTTGTTGCCACTATCGATGGAATTCGAACAAACGTCATTAATATTTCTAGTAGTAGCGTTGATAAGAAAGCTTTTGATTTGTATATTTCAAGGAGGATTTATTTCGGAGAGGAAGTCCAGCTTTCGTACTATAATGATTTTGGGCCCCTAGAATCGTTTCAGAATCAAACTGTGTCAAATCAAGATATAACAGAGTGCCCCCTGACGAAAAAAAAGGATTCGGGAAAATGCGTTGATTGTGCACTTGGAAAGTTCAGATTACGAAAGGATAGTACCGAATGTGAGCTTGTTACTCAAAATGTTTGTCCCCCTGGCTTCTATTATGATCAAGGCTCATGTAAAAGTTGCACAAAAGTTTTAGGATACAGTGATTTTTACTTGCAAGGAGACTCGTCATGCTATTTCCACAACAAAACAAATGAATGCTCTCCTGGAATGTATCAAGCTCACGGTGGCTCTAGTATTGAGCCAAGGCATTGTGTTACATGCTCTGTCGGGCGATTTTCATCGAATCCCAGCGCTCTTTCATGCACTGCACATCAAGTATGCCCCAAAGGAAAGTATATCAATGGTAGCGGAACATCAACAAAAGACCAGCTTTGCATCGATTGTCCCGCTGGGAAGTTTAATGATAAGGTGAATAACGCTATATGCATTCCACATTCTATTTGCGAGTACAGGACAGAGACAAATCCTACCAAAAAAAACGACCGATTATGCATCGCTGACCTTACACAAACCGTTTATTGTTACCGTGGAACCTACATAAAAGTTGTTGATCCAGAGGGGCAATTTGAGTGCGTTGCCTGCCCTCCAGGCCGCTTCACGTCGGAAAGGAATGCATATTCCTGCCAGCGATGGAAAAAGTGCAAATTCAATGAATATCGAGTAGACAAAGGTACTCCAACAAGTGATACTATTTGTGCAAGATGCAACAACACAGGAATGGCTTGGAAAGCATCGGATGGCACTGACGTTGATTCAAGGTGTGTCATTCTGGATTGGCCAAATAACTATATGACGGTATGGCTTTCACTCGCTGGGGTGGCCTTACTGTTTGGCGCTATAGGCCTTCGGAGATTTTCACAGCGGTGTTGTTGTCCACGCCAACCGATAGATCCACGTGACCCTAAAGGTATTCGAAAAAAAGCTTTAGCGAAACGTCCTCCGCCGCCATCCAAAGCTCCACCAATGGCTCTGGGTATCATTGAAGACGCGAAACAGCAGCAGCGACGGATACGGACATTTTAACCACCAACACTGCTACAGAGCATCATCAGAGCAGTGCATGTGTGTGTGTGTGAGTGATGATGTTGTCGTTGGTTTCTGTTCTTACAAATAATCCGATTTTCTCTGCTGTCTTTAGATAGTGAAGTGATAATGTGAATTGGTTTTTTGCTTTCTCTTCTTCTTTTTTTTTCAAAAACAAAGTTAAGTAATAATTCAATAGACAATACAAAATAATAATATACAGTAGTAGCTAGTTCTTTATTAAAATGTGTTTGTTATCAAACAACTACTATTTGAAACTATTGAAACTATCAGAGGGGTGATAAAAACTTTTTTTTTTAACCTGCTTGTTGTTGTTGTATGTTGTCTTCTCTCTTTTTTATTTATAATAATAATAATAATAATAATAAAAATAAAAAAAGAAGAAAAGAAGAAGAGATGTGAATTTAAATTTCACAACTTCATCCTCATGATGACCAAGCACAGAGTAAGAGGATGCGACTATCAGAATTAAATTACACCTGCTCTTCAACATTTTTCCAAATACTTAAGGCTAAATATTGAGCAATAATGTCGGTGTGCAATGGATTAAACGCGTTGGAATGTGCAAACGTTACGTTTGACAAGACATACCACATGCTTCACCAGACATACCAAAAGCTAAAAGCCTCTGAGCTCCAGACTTCAAAAGCAACTAGCACTGCTTTAAATATCAAACGGCGGCATCATTTATTGAGCGGTGCCGACTTGAAAAGAGCGTATAAGCGGATACGTGATAGTGAAAACAGTAGAAAAAGTAAGATCGCATCGGAAGCGGAACAGGCTCTTTCCCGCATCGATGAAGAATATGAGAAAACTAGAAAAGAGGTACGTCGCCAGTCATCCGATTTGAGAAAAGTTGTGGATAAGAGGGTCCAAGATGCACAAGTAGCACATGAAAAGCAAATGGAAAAGTATTCAAATACACACAAAGTTCTGGAGGAAAAAGTTCAAGGGTTAGAGTCGAAACTGGAAGACCTAGAAACACGGGAAGTAGAAATCGCCTCAGCAGCTGAATATTCGAAAGAGGAACTGGAAGCTCTAGGACACACTATACGAATTCAAGAACGTCGGGTTGCTGAACTAGAGGACAGGGTTTTGAATGCAAAACAATCATACCAAGAATGTATCGAGAAGGCTCAAAAACTTGAGCAGCAAACGTTAGAAAAAACTATTGCTAATGAAGGTAAGGTTGATAGTAGTGGTGATAATGATGATGCCGGCATCAAACGTTTAAGGGTAGACTTGCTGAGATATCGTACACAAGCAAAAATATTGCAAACCATTTTGAAAAGTAAATCTGAGGATGCAGATCAGCATACCTCCATAAGAGATGAGTTAAAGTCTTCCCTAGCTGAAGTTTTGAATACCCGAAAGGCAAGAGAACATGAGCTGGTAGAGTGCAACAAGGATTTGACAAGGCTGAAAATGTCTTTAAAGCCATTGTTGGTATTAAACAAGTCTCCAAAGTAGTCCCTAAAACCTTTTTCAAGATCACTTTTTTAGATGTTCTCCGGGCATTAATTCGATCCCCATCTCGTAGTATGATTCACCTCTTCCTTCTATTACACCCCCACCATAACACTCAAACCCATCGCTGCAATACAACGCGCAAATTTGCCCTGGGGTAGCGGCATATTGTGGTGAATCAAATCGGACATGTAAGTTGTCGCCGTTCAACCAGAATTTACAGGGTGTGAGCGATTGCCTGTATCGAATTCGGCATGAACCAACCATTTCGCCATTTCGCTTTATCAATGCGACAGGCGGCTTGTTGTTGTCCACCCAGTAAAAATTCGATGTTTTCATCACAATTTGGTCACAATACAGGGATGGATGGTCCCCACCTTTGGCGACAATGATATCATTTGTAAAATAGTCTTTATCGCAGACGAACCATTTGTGCTGGGCTCCACTGATTTTAGCTTTTTGGCCAATGGTATAGAACACGCTGCTGTCATGACAACCAAGAATTTCGTTGATGTTTTCCACATTTCTGAAATAACCTGGTTTCGGGAATGTATATCTGTCAATAAAATCTCGAAAATTCCTCTTTCCAATGAAACAAATGCCATAACTATCTTTTTTATCAGCTGTTGGCAACCTTGCTTCTGCCGCAATCTTCCGCACTTCGGATTTGTGCATGTTTCCGAGTGGAAAAAGTACATTCTTCAGGGAATCTCTATTTACAAAGCTTAGAAAGTAGCTCTGATCTTTCTTTTTGTCGACACCACAGACTAGTCTCAGGTGATTTTCATTGGCGAAACTTTCCCCATCCACCTCGCTGACGGTTCGCACATAGTGGCCTGTAGCAACATAGTCTGCACCAATCTCTTTCGCTTTTTTCAAAAACGCATCAAATTTAATTTTTTGGTTGCACAACACATCTGGATTTGGTGTCAAGCCATTTTCGTATCCCTCCACAAGTGGTGTGAATACATCTTGCCAATATTGTTTTACAAAATTCACGCGATAAACTGGTATGTCCAAAAAATTACAAACTTTCTCGACATCCTTATACTCGGCTTCTGCTGGACATTCTTCCATCCCAAGCTCATCCGTCACATCCCAATTTTTCATATGCATTCCAATGACCTCATACCCAGCCTGCTTTAGCAGATACGCTGAAGTGGAAGAATCTACCCCACCTGAAATTCCAACGACTACCTTTTTACCCACGTTATTTTCAGAAAAGTTAATGTCGGAGACGAAGCGGTTTCTTTCAACACGCGAAGTACGGCTGAAGTTTCGAGCACACTTCGAAGCAGCCAAACAGCTTCGTGGCAAACATCTCTTCAGAGAATGATTGCGCAACGCGCCCCATACCATGGCGTCCGGCTTCGATGCGTGAATAGATAGTTCGGTGGTTTCGGGAAGCACTTGAGAGCGTTGAATAGTTGTAGTAGTAGTAGAGTGGATAACGATGGCTTATTGGCTCATTCGTTGAAGCTCACGACTATAGTACGTTACCACTGCTGCGTCACATAGTCAGTCAATAATCGATTTACACACGAAAAAAAAAAGAAGAAGAAAAGAAGAGAAGAAGAATAATAAATAAAGAAGAAGAGAATAATAAATAAATATCGCAACAATATTATTATTAATCAATACGAAAGATAAAGAAAAGAAAGGGGACAAAGTTATTACTATTATTTTATTAGCCTAGCAAAAACAAAATGATACACTATTGAAAAAAGACTTTCGAGTTTTATTATTTTCAATACTTCTTCTAGTACTAATTCCTTTTACTATTCCTTATCTAATACAGAGAATTGCTTTTTAGTAGTAGCTAAGACAGCAGTAATATTTTTCATTGGTATTAATACTACTAGCCAGCACTACTGAGATTTATAAATTTTTTGCGGGAGGAAAGAAATAAGAGAGAAGATGATTTTTTCTTCATCATCAATGATAGTAATAACAATGATAGCTCATCCACCACCACTTCTTACGCATTTTTAGTGGCGAACTGGATCGTAGACGCTTTGCTTGCTCGATTAACAGTGTCATCTGGAATACTTTTCCAACTAAGGTCTGCATGCTCAGAGCGACGATAGGAACAGTTTGTGCTTTGATCAAGTAGAATTACGTAGGCTATAAACCCTTGCAAAATATGCCGAGCAGCAGTGGAACGAAAAGAAAAGGTCAGGGGGTGTCGCAAAGAACAAAGAAGTCCAGGCATGGTACCGTTAGTGGAAGCAGTAGTAGTGGTAGAGGCGCCAGTGCCCAGTCAGCAAAGGGGCGAAAGGTTAATACGCAAGACCATAGCAGCGAGGAGGAAGGATCGTCGGAGGAAGATGATTCTGACGATAGTGGCGAAGAAGAGGGTCATAGTGAAGACGAAGCAGAGAAAGTTGAAAGGATTGAGTATGTGCTGAGCGACGCTCATCGAGCGTTTAATCAACGACTTCTGGCCAACAGCGTGATGACGTACAAAAGTGCAGAAACAATGATGCATCAAGTGGCCAAAGATTTTTCATCGGAAGAGCAAACATCATTTGCACAAAAATATTTGGATGCGGTGATTGAGGACACAAACTCGTTTTTGAATAAATACCAAATTCAGATTAAACAAAGCAAGTATGACGGTCTGGGTGAAAGTTACATTGGTTTTGCAAACAACAACCGCTTGGAAACTGTAGCTACAAAGAATTACAACGAGGCAACAACTAAATTACTCGAAGAGCTTATTGAGATCTGCATAGATAGCCCGGATGGTAAAGTACCAAGAGACACTGCAAGAGAAGATTTTGAGCAGATACGTCGCAAACAGAAAAAATTGAAGTTAAGAACTACAATGTCCAAGTCTTTAAATAGACTGTTGGAAGATAAGTGGATTGAGTTAGGAAGCAGTGACCAACTATATCGCTTAGGGCCCCGCACTTACATCGAATTGAAAGATTACTTGAAAGAAAAAGGGGCAAAGAGTCGAAGAGGAGGTAAGTAAAGCTTGATTTTCCAGCGAAACTTCCCGTTTCTGATACGCAAGGGTTTCATTTTCACCTTGTCGAGTCTCCAAAAAGTTTGTCCTCTCTAACCACCATGTCTTACACTTGCTTCCCTAACGCACAAGAAATTTACATTGTCGATAAAACTGTCTTAGATTAATACTATGCAAGTATGTAGAGGAGGCTCTTTTATTACTACTATGATTTTAATGATAAATAATGATATGATGGAGACAATCATCAATCATCATCTCATCACCATCAAAAATAGAAGCGCACTGGATTTCGTAATTGTACCGCAGAAGTTACTGCAGTCTTCATTTAGCACGTTTTGCTATTTTGTGCCATCGATTTGCTACTGCACTATAGGTTCTCCCAGGAAGAAGACGGGAAATCTCCACCCATCGATTTCCGATTTCGATCTCCACCCATCGATTTCCTAATTTTTCCTGCATGATTGAGACAATTTGATCCTCTTCTTTTGTCCAGAACTTACGTTTGTCACGTTTCGTTTTATTAGGGCAGCATAAACCAACCCATCTCATTCTACACGCCGCCGCACTGCGCTGGCCAATACCTTGAGCAACCATTTTCCATTGGTGGGAGTATTTTTTAACTAGCTTCCTTAGCTTGTAATCTTCATCTGAAGTCCAACGTACCTTTCGTTGTTTCGTTGTACTTTCTAGCATGTTTGCGGCTGTTTCAACCTGCTTCAATAGTTTCTTCGATTTCGATGGTGTAAGTGGTTTGCCGCCAGCGCTGATTTGTATTCTAGTCCGCTCCTCCAGCTCCTCCAGGGACGGTTCCAGATACGAATACTCTGTAGCATTTAAGTTCGTAACCTTTGCATTTGTGCTCTCTAGCTGGAACTGTGGCGCCATCGCGCCTACCATTTCAGTTCCTTTTTGCAAAACTTTCAGCTTTCCATCATCTTTTTTTTTCCTGGGGGATTTTGGCATTTTTTTACTGTTTTTATCTGCTATTGCTTCTGTCAAAAGGTTGCACTTCATATTGCTTGATCTACTTTGCATCATTGCGTTTTGCATGTCGTCAGAAAGTTTAGATGGTGAAGCGGTTTTCGCCTCGATATTGGCTTTTAACCGTCTAACACTGTTCAATGCCATTTCAAAAATCCACTCATAACTCATGTAATTCTTGATTATCGTCAGTGTTCGTTTAGTAAGTTCATCTTCTCCGGCAACTAACTCAGCTATAAAGCTTTCGTTAAATTCACGGATTTTGGGTGAAGTTATCGAAAATAATTTCTTTCCAACTGTGTCATCAAGGCAGAGAAATAGCCACAACATATTAACCTCACTTCGTTCATCAATAATCGACAACATCAATTCGTTCATGTATGTAGATCCGGAAAGCATGCTTGCACCTGCATATTTTATTGAGCAAACTAATAAAGAAATTAAATTGTATAGTGCTACACATGAGCTATTTTGGATGTCAAGAAAGTTGTCAATGTAAGCGCATAAGATTTTTGCTTGAACGTCAGAAACGGGCACATTTCCATATTTTACAAAGGCATTAAGCGTCGCGAGAACGAAATCAATACAAGAGCTGGAAATTTTTTTTGAATTTCTTAGCATTTCGAACCGTAATTCATGGCTTGATTGAATGCTACCTAAATGTTCTTTGAGTTCTTCTTCTCGTAAGAAATCTAGTACCGTTAAGCTTTTTGTCAATACGCCTTGAAGCAATTTCTTTATTTCATTCTCTGCAGCTTCGCATGAGTATTGCATTTGAAGATATTCAAAAATATTTTCGATCCTACCGTAATCTTTATACATATGTTGTGCGGTATAAACTTGTAATTCTATATTTTCAGAATTCAAATATGCGTGAATCAACGAATAATGAGATTGAAGTTGACGTTCAAATTTCAAAATCCACTCTTGAGGGGTGGTGAGTGTAATGCTCAATGATGATCGAAATTTCTCCGGAGAATCATGTTCTGAAAACACAACAATGAAGTTACGGAATAAATATTGCTGGTGCAACTCTGTCTGAACAGCATTTGGCAAAATCAAGTCTGCACTTGAGTATAACAGCATTCCCAACATCTCGTTGTTACACGCGCACAAATCCAAGAAAAATGCCATTCCTTCTTTATTGCGTGATAATAAATTGATTTCTGGTAGTATAGACTGTATTTGGCATAAACATGATTTGATTTGCTCTGCTATGACATGATTACTGAGAGTTGCTTCAATTTTATTGTGATAATAATGTAACGAGTAAATTTGAAGGAGCAAACTGTCGATATAAAGCTGTAGGGTCTCTGATTGATTACTGGGTTCTCCTGAATTTTCAAATGTCTTTTTCCACATCGTAAATATGGATTGACTCAGACCACCTAGTTCATGCACGAAATGCATATTTACATTGTATATGCATCGGGTTTCCATACTTTGGTTGCATTCATAATCAAGTACTTTGCGATTTAATTTTAGTAATGATAGCATAGTTGGGAAACAGAAATTACTCAACAAAGATGCGTCGACGTTGTAGTTATTTCGACT
>MDSZ01158321.1_pt1 | contig 11813 bp, 9 predicted proteins | sample 811201 | NCBI WGS metagenome assembly MDSZ01 (sample SAMN05326647, study PRJNA326480) | marine metagenome | isolation source: seawater | place: Indian Ocean: North | collected 2010 | reverse complement strand
GACCCCGTGAGCATGGCGATGTGGGACATGGACGACGTGATGTCCTTGGTCCACAACGGCATCAACGTCGTGGGCATCGGCTACACGGTCTACCTCGGCAGCGAGCACGAACATGAGATGCTCACCGAAGCGGCCACCTTCATCCGCCAAGCGCACGAACTTGGGATGCTCGCCGTGGTCTGGATGTACCCCCGTGGCCAGGCCGTTGCGGACGAGAAGGACCCGCAGCTGATCGCCGGCGCAGCCGGTGTCGCCGCCTGCATTGGTGCGGACTTTGCGAAGGTGAACTATCCGCGCGCCTTCGAGGGCATGACCGCTCCAGAGAGCCTCGGCATCGCCGTCGAAGCGGCCGGTCGCACCGGCATCATCTGCTCCGGCGGAGGCTCCATGCCGCCCAAGGGATTTCTCCAGCGTTTGCACGACCAGATTCACGTGTCTGGGTGCCGCGGCGCCGCCACGGGTCGAAACATCCACCAGAAGGGGACCGAGGAAGCCGTGCGCATGGCAGCGGCCTGCCACGCCATCATCTGCGAAGGCGCTTCGGTTGAGGACGCCTTGGCCATCTACCAAGGCTGAACTCGCCGTTGCGTTTCAACGAGACCGGACCCCAGCAACCGCGTCTTGCGTGGCTGCTTCAAACGAAGGTCACCGTTTGTGAGAACAACAACCGCCAGAGTTCCTGACCGGTCGAGTTGTCCTCACCAGCGAAGACCACGTTGGTAACGTGATTTGACGGTCGTTCGTCACCAAGCCTCGCGGCCTGGCCGAGGGTTCAGCACGCCAGCGTGGGCATCACTCGGGGAGAGGTCCGAGGGTGAAGTCACCCTCTTCGTTGAGGATGATGGGCTGCCCTTCCGTCCATTCGGGGCAGTGTTCGGCGACCCAGTTGCGGGTGGCCCATTCACAGATGTCGTAGCCGCCGGAGAGGATCCCCGAGCGCTTGATGTAACCGACCTTGACGATGTCTTTGTCCTTCGAGAGCACGTTGCCGAGCTGTTGGCTGGTGGTGCCGTGACGCATGGTGCTGTTGATGTGTTCCAGGATCTCCGCGGTGTTGCGCGGGCGGTCGCCTAGGAACTTCTTGATCTTCTCTCGGATGCGGACGGTCTTCATGCTCTCAGTCTCCACGGCCCCGGTCATCCGAGGCCTTGACTCACAGGGACGCGGACGCCTATATCATATTAGCGACTGAAGTGGTTCCATTGTTACACGGAACTACGTGTTCCAACGGAAGAATAGGTCATCTCTCGGAGGTGCAGTGCATGGAATTGGGGGTTTCCATTGGAAATATGTAACTTCTTGTAACAATTTAGAAAGTCAAAGGTGTTCTTCATAAATTGGGTGCTATTCCCCAGAATTGGAGGAGACGTATGGCCACCTCTCGGATCCGGAGCGGATACCAACGCAGGATCCTCGATGAATTGCTTGACGGGCCCGCCACCGTCACGGCTTTGGCCGCCCGATTGAGCCTGGCCACCTCCCACACCTCGTCCACCCTTCGAACCCTCCGACAACAAGGGCTGGTCACCCGTGATGAGCGAGAAGGCGTCCGAGGCGCCCCCCACCATTTGAGTCCCCAAGGGATGCTTCGTCTCCAAGAAGACGCGCTTGAGCGGTTGCGGGAAGCCACGCGCACATCGCGCGCGGAAGGAACGAATGTTCTGTTGACGCGCGACGGGCCGCTCGTGGTGCTTGCTTACGGGGAACGTGTCCCCTCCGACCTCATTTGGTTGCCTCCACGTCGCCTCAGCGTGGAAGGTGCACCGCTGTTGGCCTCCAGTGGAAACACACGGGGGGGGGCGTGGTGTGCGGTGCGAAGCGCCCCACAGTGGTTTGACCTCGACAGCCTCGAACCATGCGAAGCTCCGCCCTCAGAGATGCCGTTGGGCGACATCCGCGCATGGACGCAAGGTGGACGGAAGTTGGCCTTGGTCCGAGCGCGTGTGATGAGCGGTCAAGATCGATGGACCATGCCCCCAGGCACGTGGTTTGAGACCGAAGCGGCGGACGAGAAACCGCCCGCAGCGTTGGAACGGAGCGGCGTTGATCTTGGGACGGTTCAGGGCACAGACGTCCCATGCAAACCGTCCACGCCAATCCTTGGCCAACTTGGAGAAGCCTGGCGGCGTGAATCGCTGCTGAAGGGTCAACAGGGGCTCACCGTGCTCAGGTCATCTCGGCCCGAAGCCATGGCCAGACGTCCTGAATCCCTCCTGCGCTTGTGGATGCGCCACAGGCACCCACGCCTGCGGAGCACAGAATTGGACCGCCGCACCCAACGCCTGCTCGAGCGGTTGCGAGGCGACCGTCGCGGACGTCCAAGTGCGGTCGCGCATGCTGCATTGGCCGCCTTTGGCCCAAGCAAGTGGATCGAAGAGGAGACCGCTTTTCACGAACTTGCCCGAACCAACGAAGAAGGTGCCCGAGCGATGTGGGAATGGGTGCTCGAGCATGCGTCCGTCGCGGTCCAAGGTGAATGGACCCTGGGCACGAACCACAACAAACTCCTGAAGCGTGTGATCGCCGATGGGCGATGTCAACTGTTGGTCGCCGGTGACGCTCGTTTGCGGGAACATAAGCAGGGCACCTGGCTTGTGGACGTGGACGGCGAGCGATGGGTCCACCTCAACGAGGTCACACGCTTGCGCCTCACCAAAGACGAGCGCCAGCCCCTGGCCCAAACCCGTCTTTGGGAGGAAGCGTTGCCCTCCTCAGCCGCCATGTTGCTGGCTGGAGACGGCTCGAGCCATGGTCAAGGAACCGCACACACCCATGCCAAAGAACGCGAACTGCGGCGCGCCCTTGCCGTCTGGCCCGAAGGTGACGATGCGCTCGCGGATGAGTTCGAGCGGGACCATCCTTTGGCGGCATGGATCGCCTCAAGCGAAGGAGAACGAGGGCGCAGGTGGCGACGGATCGGCGAACGCATTCCAGATCCATGGGTCGGCTTGCATGCACCTCAGGCTGCCTCCGACGGTTGGCTGAGCGAAGCCGCAAACCGAGCCTCGTGGAACGAACGCGAGGCCTACGCCCTCGAACTGGCACGTCGGTACGAGCACCAACCACGGCCGCACCCGACGGAAGCATCGCCTCGCCCCATTGCGAGTGCGGCGCGCTTGTTGAGGCTGCGTGAAGGGCAAAGCCCTGATTCAACGGACGTCAGCGTGTGGTCCAATGAACCGCTTCACTTTGCGGCCGTGCTCCCAAAGGTCTGGAGCGAGGTGGAGGCTCCGCAAGAAGGCCCCCAGAACGCACGGCTTGTGACCTGGTATGCATGGGTCAATGCACCGAACGTCCCTCCGGGCGTGGACACGATCATCCGCAGATGCGAAGACCTCCCTGTGCGCTGGTGGGCCCCTTGGTTGCCCGAGTGGCTTCCAAACGTGCTCGCTTCGGCACGTGGACGGCGCTGGTTGATGGAATGCAACATCCTGTGGCCCGTGGTTGCTGCGGCCATGAACAGCGCTGGGCCACCCGGTCTCGCTCCACCCACGCCCGCCTTGACCTTTGAGGGGAGGGACCTTTCCGATGTGCACTTGATCGAGGAAAGCCCGAGCACGGCGGCCCTCTTCGATGTGGCCGAAGGTGCCATGGCGGTTCAGGAAGGGCGGCCAACGCCCATCGGCCGAACCCATCCAGAGGCTTGTTGGCTGCTGACACCTCCGCACATGTGGCCGACGTTCGTCGGTTTGGACGATGCCAGCGGGCCAGTGAGTGAGGCTTTGAGGAAGCGACGGCTTGATACGTGAACCGTCAGACGCCGGCTCGCCACACCTGCAACATCGGGCCGAGCCACTGTGCAAACAGGCGATGACGTTCGATACCAAGGCAGTGGCCCGCTTCGAAGACCGCTGTGACCCTCGGGGATGATCAGCGGAGCAACAGCGGTACCGTGATCGGACATGGGTCCTCGGACGACGAACGGATGACTCCGAGCCAACCAACCGATTGCACAGACAACCCCTGCACATGGGTCAGGCCCCGGAGCTGTGAGGTGATGATGCGGGCCGTTCGTGCGGGGGGACAGACCCCCTCTTTCCCTCCATTTGCCGCCGATGCCATGAAGGGCTCAGCGGCGCCGCTTGATGCATGACCTCCAGAGGAGGGCACGCGCGGTGCCTCCTTGGGGGAACCTTCGACCGACTGCATGACGGCCACAAGGACCTCCTGCGTGCCGGCCTTCAAGCCGCGTCCCACTTGGAAGTGCACGTGACCACGGACGGTATGGCCCTGGCCAAGGACCACCGGATTCAGCCGATGGAAGAGCGCATGGCGGCCGTTGAGGCTGCGTTGCGGGATGTGAGGGAATCTGGATGGAGCCTTCACATGTTGGACGACGCCTTTGGCCCCGCACCGACGCACCCTACTGCCGATGCGTTGGTGGTCAGTCCCGAAACGCGAACGGGTGGAGAGGCCATCAACCGAAAACGCCTCGATGCAGGGCTGGCGCCCTTGACGCTCATCGAGGTTGCACACAGGAAGAACGCTGCAGGCACGATCCTTTCCTCGACCGCCATTCGAAACGGAAGCATGGACCCCACGGGTGCATCCTGGATCAACAATGCATGGCGCACGCACGTCATGGCGATGAGTCCCGCCGCGGAGGCGCACCTCAAGACGCCTTCAGGAACCCCGTACAAGGGCCCAGAGGAGAATCCGGAGGTGGCGATGGCTGCGGTCTTGGACGATTTGTCCTCCTTGGATGGGCCCCTCATCGCCGTAGGGGACGTGACCGCACGGGTCATGCTCGAGCTCGACACGGTGCCCGATCTTGCCCTGATCGATGGCCAGACAAAGCGGGTGGCCCTGGACGATGACGAAGCCGTTGACACGTCCAACTTCCCGATCCAGATGTCCGCTACATCACCGGCAGGTGTGCTGACGCCGAACCTCCTTGAGCACCTCGAAACCGCACTCCGCGCTGAGGCACCTTGCGTGATGGTGGTGGAGGGTGAGGAGGACATGGCCCCCTTGTACCTTCATTTGCTCGCCCCCTTGGGCACCGTCATCGTGTTTGGCATGCCCGGCTGGGGCCTGATGGTGCAGCGCACCACCCTCGCCATGAAAGAGCGATGCAGAACCATCCTCAACGCCTTCGAGGTGCGATGATGACAGAGGACGCGCCGTTGGTCACGGTCACGGTCTGCGTTCGCAACGGCGCGGATTGGGTCGACGGGTGCATGCGGTCTTTGCTTGAGCAGACGTGGCGGCCCCTGGAAATCGTCGCCGTCGACGACGGCTCAACGGACGGATCCGGAGAACGCCTCCAAGCCTTTCATGACCCAAACGGCGAGGTCCCCGTACGTGTGCTTCACCGCCCTCCAGAAGGGCTAGCAGCCGGTCGAAACGCTGCCGCACAAGCAGCGAACGGAACGTGGATCGCCATCACGGACATCGACGTCAGGCCGATGCCCGATTGGATTGAGGCCCTGATGTCTGCGCGGAGTGGACTTGAGAACGAGGACGTCATGGCCGTCACCGGACGCACCGTGTTTGAGGAAGGAGACGACCTCGTGTCCCGGCTGCGTTCCATCGAAATCGAACGGAAGTACAGAAGTCGCCCACGGCGAACCATCTTGGCCAACGGGCCATGCTCGATGTTCAGGGCCGACGCCCTGCAAAAGGTCGGCAGCTTCGACCCCGCGTGGTACCATGCCGAGGACATGGAAGTCAGCCTCAACATGGTGGCAGCAGGTGGCTCCATCGTCTACACGCCCGATGCCATGGTTCGACACGTCCCCGAAGAAGGCCGGCTGCGTTTCGCCGCCAAGCGCCGTCGAGACGCCCGTGCCCACGTTCGCATCATGCGGCGATGGCCCCGCCGGGCACGCAAGGGGATGCGCTTCGACTTCCTCGGCACACCGGTGCTGGTGCTGGCGATGATGCCGCTGCGCTTGGCCTCGTGGGTGACCTGTGTTGCTGCTCTTGGGCCGGCTCTGCTGTGGTGGCTTCAGCACGGAGACCCAGCCGTGGGCATGGCCCTCCCGGCGAATCTTGCTGGTTGGACGACGACCGGCCTCATGGGCTGGGCGGGCATGGTGCTCCTGGCGGAGGTGGCCATGTGGGGAAGTGCACTCGGGGCCGTCACTCGAGAGGTGATGGCGGACGTGCGTCGGCGGCATCGCCTTGCATGGACGATCTCTCGCAAGGCCTACTCGCTCAGGATGCTGATGTTCAGCTGGTCGTGGGCGCTGTGGAGCGGGTTAATGCTCGGAGCGTGGGATGCCGTCACTGGCCGCAACGGCCATCGACGACGCTGATCACGCTTCAGATTCGCTCATGGCAAGGGCACGCAGGCCGAACCCGAAGGCCACGAGCACCGCGCTGACCGCGTAGACACCTGGATCAAACCAGTTGGTGTGCATGATGCCGCGAGCCACGTAGAACACGAGCCCGATCAAAAGGCACCAAGCCCCGACGGTGTGGGACATGCCACCTTGGTTCGACCCGAGGGCGCGCCAGGTGGTGTTGTCCACGAGGCTGCGGAAGAAAGCAGCCGCACCGCCCTCTTCGTTGGCGATGGTCCTGAAGCCAAGGGCGACAAGACCACCACAGAGTGCGATGAAGACAAGGTCGCTCGCCACAAAGGCGGGCGCGGTAGCGTGGGCCTCGAAGGCCTCGTTGAGCCGGCCCATGCTGAGCACACCGGCCCACGAAATGCGGTATCCCTTGTGCGCCATGCCCATGAGGTTCAGCAGAGCGAGGAGAAGGCCCCAGACCCCGAGACCGACGAACCAGCGGGCGGTTGCGGAGGAGGGTTCGATGACCATCTGGACGAGGCCACGGCCTTCGTTGGACGTCTCGGTCATGTCGCTGGCCACCTGCCCTCTTGTTATAACGGCGTCGCAGTCAGCGACGCGATTCACAGCCTGCTCTGGTGACGGTACTTCGAGGTGAAGATGGGTTCCAAATCCGGTTCTGAGGCTTGGATGATGGCCGCAGCATCGACGTTGGGGGGCAGGCTCGAGTGGATTTCCTTGGTTCGCCCGTAGCGGCCTCGGCTGACGGTTCGGGCCGTGATGAGCCCCAGCATGTCCAGGTTGGAGATGAGCATGGACACACGGCGAGCGGTGAGCGGTGCTTTGCCCACGTGGTGGCAGGCTTGATCGTACACGTCGTACACTTCTCCGGTCTGAACACCACGCGCACCGCTGCGCTCGGTGAGCAGCACCGCCGACAACACCAACTTCTGCTGGGTCGGCAAGGAGCGAACAACGGGGGTGATCTGGTCCGCTTCAATCTGGGATTGTGCCGTGCGGACGTGCCGGATTTCCACGGTGTTGGTGCCTTCGTGCTCCGCCTTTTCGGCTGACACACGAAGCAAATCCAAGGCGCAACGGGCATCGCCGTGCTCTTGTGCGGCGAGGGCGGCACACAGGCCGATCACGCCGTCTTCCAAGGCCTCTGGATGAAGGGCACTTGAGGAGCGCTGGACAAGGATGTCACGGAGTTGGTCCGCGTCGTAGGGGTTGAACACGACGTCTTGCTGACCAAGCCGTGAACGAACGCGTGGGTCGAGGAAATCGGTGAACTTCAGATCGTTTGAGATGCCGATGACGCAGCACCGTGCAGCCTTCAGGGAACTGTTGAGGTTCGTGAGGTTGTAGAGGAGATCATCCCCCGCTTTGCGGACAAGGTGGTCGATTTCGTCGAGCACGATGATGTATACGCCTGCGCGCTTTTCCATCCGCTTGACCAGTTCACCCAACACGCGGTCGGTCGGCCAACCGGTGAAGGGAATCTCGTCCACTTCGTGGGCCTCGAGCATCGAGTTTCCAAGATGTGTCAGGACACGGTATTGGGTGTCGATCTGGCGGCAATTGACGGTGATGGCGAACACGTCGCGGTCGATTTGGCGCCCCTTCTCCACCAGTTGGTTGCACACGAAGGAGGTCACCGCCGTCTTCCCGGCGCCGGTCACGCCGTACAGGATCATGTTGGAAGGAATCTGCCCGTTGAGGGCCTCGACGAGGTTGAACGTGAGTTGCTCAATCTCTCGGTCCCGGTGCGGCAAGGTGGTGGGCTGGTGGTTGTGGCGAAGGTGCTCCTTGTTGCGGAACAGCGTGGCCCGGCCGAGCGCCTTGTCGAAGATGTTTCCACTCACTGGAACCACCTCTTCATTGCGTGTTCCCCGGGATTCGCGGAGGCCACGCACAGCATGTTCCGCGTGAGTCCGAGTCCCCCTCATAAGCCTGCCCACAGGGAAGAAAATGAAACCGACATCACCCCACCTTTCGGCCGTTTATATGCCTCCAATTGGAAGGGCCCTTCACGCCGGGTTTGGAGCGGAATCTTTCAGGTCTGGAGCCCAACGTTCACCGGCCCACGACCACGCTTCACCATCGCGCGCCAGGTGGACGTTGGCCGGCATGTCTGGAATCGGTGCGGAGACAATGTCAGGTCCGGGCCCTTCATCGTCGGCGAAGGTGTGGGTGATCACAAAGCTCACCGTGGGGTGACGGTTGGCCAAAGCAACGACATCCTTCGGCGCGTGATGGTGGTCGGTGTCCACCCAATCGGGCACACCCATCTCCACCACGGCCAACGTGACGCGCCCGATTTCCGATTCGAGCGACGCGCAAGGTCCACTGTCTCCGCTGTGCAGCCAAGACGCCCCATCGTCGTGGGCGAAACGGTATCCGTGCGGGTCCACGGCGTCATCATGGTGGACCTCAAAGCGGGACCATGACCACCCTCCTTCGAGCCTCCCCTCCGTGGCCTCAACGACCTCCACGGTCTCCAACAAGCCGTCAAGGCTGCCCGGATACGCAAGGTCGCACAGGTGACGGACGCGATCAAAAGCCCCCGGCGCGCACACCATGCGCAAGGGGAGGGCTCCTTCACGGTCCGAGATGTACTTCCTCTCGAGCAACAAGAAGGGCAGACCAAACACGTGGTCCCCGTGCAAGTGGGTGATCAAAATCGTGCGGAGGTCAGCGGGCGAGCGACCCGCACGTCGCAAGGCAACCAGCGCCGTCGGTGAGGCGTCGATTAGGTGCTGGCCGTCAAGCAGTGCCATGGAGTGAAGGCGCCCACGAGGGAGGAAGGCGTTCCCGGTCCCAAGCAACGCAACGCGTGGGGCCATGTGACCACCGACAACATGAGGTCCACATGGACCCATCGGCGAGGGAATGGACGGCGTTTGACAAGGATGATAAGGACCCTTTCAGAGGCCCGCCTGACGATTTCGTCGGTGAGGCAGATGAGCGAAACGTGGTCGCTGAAGAACCCCTATCCGTCCAAAATTGTGGACAACTACATCCTGAACGGGGAAGGCTCCCGGAAAGAAACACGGCATATCGCCTTCGAACTTGGCGACTCCGGCATGACGTACAAGGTCGGGGACGCGCTTGGCGTCATCGCGGAAAACCCCCCGTACATCGTCGACGAGATGATCGAACTTCAGGGCTGGGACCCAGAGCATCCTGTGACCACCCATGCGGGTGAACGCACGCTTCGTGACGCGCTGAAGAAGGATTTCGAAGTCCACATGGCAAGTTCGAACTTCGTCTCGGATTTGCTGGACCGTGTCAAGCCGAGCGGGCTTCGCGTCAGTTTGTCCTTCATCCAGCGCGAACGGTCTGGACCCGCACCTGAAACCCCTGCCGCTGGCAAGCCTCGCGAGGACCCCCGCTCCCGTGTTGAGAGCATCAACGCCTCCAAGGAATCCATCGCCGATTACCTCTGGACCCGTGACTACGTGGACATCATGCGCGAGTTTGACCTCAAGTACTCCCCAGAGGAGTTCCTCGCGCTCGCAGGGAAAGTCAAGCCTCGCCTCTACAGCATCTCCTCATCGCCCGACGCACACCCTGGTCTGGTCGAGCTCACCGTGGGCATCGTCCGCTTCGAATACCATGGACGCAAGCGCGGTGGCCTCTGCACCCTGTACATGGCCGATGAAATCGACACCAGTGGCGCGCCGATCAACGTGTTCATGTCCCCAACCAAGAGCTTCGTCCTGCCGGAAGACGGCGACACCGACATCATCATGGTTGGACCCGGCACCGGCATTGCGCCCTTCCGCGCCTTCATGGAACAGCGTGTTCATGACAAATCTAAGGGTCGGAACTGGCTCTTTTTTGGCGACCAATCCCAACACACCGAGTACTACTACAAGGAACAGATCGAAGGCTGGATGGACAGCGGCGACTTGTACAAGTTCACGACCGCTTGGTCCCGTGACCAAGAAGAGAAGATCTACGTGCAACACCGCTTGAAAGAACACGGCGCAGAAGTCTGGGAATGGTTTGACAACGGGGCCTACTTCTACATCTGTGGTGACAAATCCCGCATGGCCAAGGACGTCCATAGGGCGCTCATCGAAATCGCGATGGAGCACGGCGGCATGTCCGAAGCAGACGCCACCCACTTCATCGAGAAGACGATGATGAAGGACGAGAAGCGCTACTTGCGCGACGTTTACTGATCGTCCTCAGGCACCGGCCGGACCATCACGTGGAGGCCTTTGGCCCTCGCCGCTTCCACCATACGATGCGTCCAAACCGACCTTGGTCCGGGGCAAGCCAACACATGGGTCGCGTACCCCAACAGGGTCTCGACCAGTTCGGGTGATGCTGCCGAGCGCCCTGGGTCTTCGACGCCAGGCCGTGGCGCTCCCCACGCTTCCTCAAAGGCCGCGAAGTGGATGTTGTGGTTGGTGGCCCAGCGCTCGGCCAACGCATCGATCCCAGAAGCGCCCCCACAGATGATGACGTCCGGCCAGCAGTTGTACTCAATCCATGTCTCAAGTTCGGCCTCCAACCATCCGTAATCGTAGAACCTGCTGTCGCCGCAGATGATCAGGTTGGTGACCACCCCGTCGTTGTTCAAATCGCGTCCTGCAAGTCTCTCGGCCCTCGCACGGCCTTGGCCCAATCCGTCCCCGCTCATATGCACTCATCGGCGTCGGCCCGTATCGCTCTTTCGGTCCGCTGTTTCGACCGCTGAAGGACCGAGGGCATCATAGACGGTATGTTCCTCCCCATGCCCATGGCCTTCAAGCGGGTGCTCATTGCCAACCGCGGCGAGATTGCGCTGCGCATCCTCCGAACCCTACGCGACCTCGGCATCGAAGCAGCCATCATCCACGGCCGCGAAGACCGCTTGTCGCTGCCCGTTCGACTTGCAGATGTCGCGCATGAAATCGTCCGGAGCAACCCCCTCGACAGCTACCTCGACATCGAGGCTGTTGTTCAAGCGGCGAAGGACCTCGAATGCGATGCGGTTCATCCTGGGTATGGGTTCCTGGCCGAGAACGCCGCCTTCGTCCATCGCTTGGAAGAGGAGGGCATCACCTTCATCGGACCCGCAGCGGAGGTCATCACCCTGCTCGGGGACAAGATCGAGGCGCGCGCCGCCATGGAGGCGGCGGGCCTTCCCACCGCTAAAGGCAGCAGCGAGCCCATCAGCGAAGCCAGCGTGGCCGCGGCCCTTGCCGACGACATCGGATACCCGGTCATCATCAAAGCGGCCGCGGGCGGCGGCGGCATCGGCATGCAGATCGTCAACGCCGCCGACGAGTTCGAAGGCGCGCTTCGCTTGTGCCAAAGCCGCGCAAAATCGGCCTTTGGCGACGACCGCGTCTTCGTGGAGAAGTACATTCAGGGCGCCCAGCACGTCGAATTCCAAGTGCTGGCCGACGGCGAGAAGGCCATCCACTTCGGCGAGCGCTTCTGCTCCATTCAGCGCCGCCATCAGAAATTGGTCGAAGAAGGCCCTTGGTTGACCGATGAGAAGCGCGCCGAAATCGGAGCGCTGGTGTGCGCCGGAGCAGAATCCGTGGGCTACAAGGGCTTGGCGACCTTCGAATT
>MDSZ01082758.1_pt1 | contig 11813 bp, 11 predicted proteins | sample 811201 | NCBI WGS metagenome assembly MDSZ01 (sample SAMN05326647, study PRJNA326480) | marine metagenome | isolation source: seawater | place: Indian Ocean: North | collected 2010 | reverse complement strand
ATGCTTTTTTTGTTAATGTTCATATTCTGGAAAATCCGGGTGACAAGGGAATTCCACTTGCGGTTGGCGGAAAGCCGGGCCAAAGGGGAGTAATTGCTTCAGCTTCTTACGAGGCTCGAGCAAAAGGAGTACGTTCGGCTATGGCTTCAAGTAAAGCTCTGAAGTTATGTCCTGAGCTCAAATTTGTTTCTTCAAATAGACCTATGATTCGTTCTTGTTCTGCTAAAGTCATGGAGATTCTAGCTAGATATGGGACCTTGGAGAAAATGAGTGTTGATGAAGCCTTCGTAGATTTATCTCTTCAAAAAAACCCTGAAGCTTTGGGTAAGACAATTTTAAAGCGTATCAAGTCAGAGACAAATTTACCTTCTTCAGCAGGTTTAGCAACATCTAAATTAGTTGCTAAGATAGCTTCAGATTTTGATAAACCAGAGGGTTTCACAGTAGTTCAGCCGGGCACAGAATCGAAATTCTTAGCGCCGTTAGAAATAAGAAAAATATATGGAATTGGCCCTAAAACTGCATCACGTTTGAATAGTCTTGGAATTCAAAAATGTTCTGACATAGTTGCAATTGACATTCAGAAGTTATTACCAATATTTGGGCAATATTCAGTTAATTTGAAGAATAAAGCAAAAGGAATAGACAACAGAGTAGTCGACCCTTCGCCATGGATCGCTAAGCAGCAGGGTACTGAAACTACATTTGATTCCAATCTAAAACATGCAACAGATGTGGAGTTAGCCTTAAAGGAGCTATCTAAAGAAGTTTCTGAAAGCATAGGACAAATGGGTCGCTCGGCGAGAACGATTACTATCAAACTACGCTGGCCTGACTTCACAACTATTACGAGGCAGAAGACAGTTCCTGGAGAGATTCATAAATCAGAAGATATCTACAAAGTAGCAAAAGTCTTGCTGTACGAAAACTGGGAACCAGGAAAGCCAATAAGACTTCTAGGAATTTCAGCCAGTCGCCTAGGAGTATCAGATCAGCAAAAGTTAAATTTAGAATTCGAATAAACTCTTCTGTTTGTTATCATTTTTAGGGGTAATTCGTTTTGGTTCCTCCTCATCCTTGTCTTCTATCTCTGGGATGTAATCCAAGGTTACAATCTCTTTTTCTTGTCGATATTGCTGTGATTCTTCCATTACAGAAATGAGATAATCACTTTTTTTATCGGCATTTAGTAAAATGGCAAGTTCGTTTTCATTTAAGTCTAGGTTTCCTGCTATCTCAGCAGCTTTACTATTATCATTTTGGCATATAGTAGCAATCACACCAATTTGCTCCATCTTTGATTCTTTAATTGACTGATGAGTAGCAGTGCCTATTTTTTTTGCTAATGAATCTCTGTATCCTCTTTGAAATCGACTCGCTCCCATTTTTCTTATGTACGATGGAAACTGAGGCCTTCTTCCACTTGTTGGGTGCATCTTTGACAAAGCAACACCGCTTGAAATTAGCTCAGAGGCATACCCCCAAAGACTATAATTTTGGTTCTTCATTACCCTTGCGAGTAATAAATCTGCGTAAGCTACTTTTGAATATGCCCTGTCTATATCGCTTGGATTTTTATAAACAACAGGTATGTTATCACTAACCCATGTTGCGACGTCTTTAGGCGGTTCGTTCAGGTCGAAAATAGCGGTTCTTGGTTCGTCAAAAGTATTTCCATGAAAAATAGTGTTTAGAGTTTCAAACATTTCAGTTTCTCGATCTCTTGACCCTACTTTTACTAGATCATCACGGTCAATTTTTTTATTTCCTTCGGCTAACGATTGTAAATCGTTTATTGCGCCTCTTAAGTCGCCTTTAACATTTTCAGCCATAGCTCTGATTGTGTCATTATCAATTTCTAGCCTTTCTTTTTGACAGATTTTTTGTAAAACAGTATAGATTGACATAACAGAGGGTTTTTGAAACTTTAAGTTTAGGCAAAATCTCTTGATTTTAGCTCCTGCTCCCTTTGTTAGGTTATACAAATCATTAACAGTAATTACAACAGGTTGTTTAGTTTGTTCAAGTGTCTTCGAAATAGCTCTTTTTCCACCCCGGTCACTGTAGTTTTTTGTTTTATTTTTAGACTGTTGCGCTCTTTCATACAAATTGTCGGCTTCATCTAGAAGTATCAAGTTTCTATTAGACAATCCTTCTCTTCCGAAAGTTTGGAAAAGTCCTGCTCTTAACGCAGTACCTTCAATTACGGCTCCAGATCTAGCATCAGAAGCATTCAATTCGATAACTTCCCATCCCATGTCATTTGCTAAAGCAATGGCTGCAGAAGTTTTACCACAGCCCGGAGGTCCTGAAAGAATAGCTCCTTTCTTAACCATTTTACCACCCCAAGAGGTTGCCCATGATTTTAAATCATTAATAACTTTAGTATTCCCTATTATGTCCGAAAGACTTTCAGGTCTATATTTCTCAGCCCAAGATTCCATTATTCACCTAGCTTCATAGTAAAATGCATCTTTTGATATCTTAGTATAGACTTGGCGTTTCTTGCTACAATCCAAAGACAAAAGAATATGCAAATTCCGCAAAATATCATGGTAGTTCCAAATGAAGATTTAAATTCAGGACTATTTAGCTTGAAAACAGACATATTCCAATCTGTATTTCCCATGTAAACTAGAGAAGATCCTACCATTAAAGCTAGAAAACCAGCGAATATTAGTGCCTTACTTCCAGTACGTTGGTATAATTGTAATACAGGTGAAATTATTGTCAAAAATAAGGCAACTCCAAAAAGAGTAAAAAATAAGCTCATGAATTTCGTTTGATAATAATTAATTGTAGAAGTAGGAAATCCTCCAGACATAGCACTTTCGGCAATCATGGGCATAGGGGCGTAAGCAGCCACTATGCAACCTAAAAAAACAAATCTTGCTACCATTAGCAATAATTGTGAGCGACTACTATCTACCTCCAATTTTTCTAATTTCTTGTAAGTTCTTTTCAAAACCCACCTTGAAATTGCCATTGTACTAGAAGCAAGCGGAACAAAAACAGCAGTTACTAGAATTAGACCACCAACTAACTGCCCCATAATATCTCCGCCGGAATCACGGCCTATCAAGGAAGATAGTGATAGAACTTTATCAGTGCTTGTGTAGACCAATATTCCTTGTCCAATGTATAGTAAGGCAAGTAAAAAGCCTGCAATGAAAATTCTAGTTCCAAAACTACTATAGATGTATGCGTCTGGCTGATCTCTTACAAACCTTACCACTAAGTCATCTATCAGAGAGCTGTTAATTAGGCTAACTCAAAGCGTATCTGTTGCGGATCTTTTTTTCCAGCTAATTTTTCAGCTAATTTTTTACCAATTCCAGGTATTTCACTTAATTCAGAAGGTTTTGCATCGCGAATTGAACTTTGGCTTGTAAACCCTGCATTATACAAAGATCTTGCTCTTACTCTTCCGATTGACTCGATCTCCAGTAGCGGCAGTAATTCCTTTCTTACTCCATTTGAAATTCTGATTTCCAACTCAGCTATCATTTTTGTAGTGTTAGGTGATAGTAACTCAGATAATTCAGACATTGAGTAAAGAATCCAACCAGCAGTCTCAACTTTTGCCCTAATATCTCCAGGAGTTGTGGAATATCTCTTCATTAAATGTTCCTCTGGTGTTTCCTCCACCCAGTCCATTAGCAGTAATGCAGTTTTCAAATCCCAAAGATAGAATTCGAGTTCAGTGTGTTCCACAGGCGGAGGCACCATAAGATCAGCTTCCATTTGCATTAAATGAGTTAGATAAGTTTCCATTTCATTTTTTCTGACATACAGTGAATAAATGTCAGGAGTCCTTGTAATTGTATGAAGCAAGCCCAGCGGATTAGCTGGAACTTCAGACTCAAGAGCTTCTTTAATTATGACTCCAGATAGAGGGTCAATGTATAACTGAGAAACTTTTCTACCAAATGGGGTAGCTTTTAGTTTTTCTTGAAGAGAGGCATTTGCGGGGATAAATTCTCCATCGGTTTTACCCTCTATCTCTATTAAACCTTCTTTTTCCAAAAAATAAAGCACTTTGTTTATGCGATGTTGAGTTCTCCACAGTTCACCCTGAGCTCCAAATAGTGTTTTTTTTAGGAAAGAGTGCATTTCTTCTGTCGTGTTGATGGTTCCAGAAGAAATCAATGAAAGTAAATGTGTTCTAAGTGCAGGCTCACTACCTAATCGTGAAAGTACGGGCTCAGTTTCACCTTCAAAATAAGTCTCTATAATTTGGGTTTTTTGTTCTCTATTTTTTGCAATTAAAACACCTTCTCCATCTACATCAAACCCGGGCCTCCCGGCTCTTCCCAGCATTTGTTGAATCTCCAAGACAGGCAAAGGCTGGTTTGATTGGAAACTCGAATCCCAGCGTGTTAAATCTCTGATTATTACTCTTTTAGCGGGTAAATTTACTCCTGCAGCTAGGGTGGGAGTTGCACAGAGAGCTTTAATTTTTTTCTCCCTAAATCCCTTTTCGATTATTTGCCGTTGTCTATTAGTTAACCCAGCATGGTGATACGCTACTCCTCTTTCAATTAATTTTGTAAGATTCGAATCTACAGATGTAACTTCGTCAGCTCCAGTTCTTAATTCATTTGCATATTCTTTTAATTTTTCAGTTTCTTCATTTTTTAGTCTTTTACCTATGAGTATACCAAGTCTTTTTGCCTGAGCCTCAGCAGACCTTCTTGTATTAACAAAGACCAAACACTGGTCAGGTAGATTATCAAGTGCTATTCCCTCTGTACCATCAATACCTATTTTTTTAAATTCGTCTCCATCCCATTCAATTTCATTATCAATACAAATTCCCTTTTTCAGTGGAACCGGACGAAAATCACTCTCGATTAATGTAGCTTCTAACCAGTCCGCTACTTCCTTTGAGTTGGAAACAGTTGCTGATAGCCCTATTATTTGAATATCCGGATTAATTTCCCTAAATTTCGACAAAGTAACTTCTAGTGTTGGCCCTCTATTAGAATCATTGATCAAATGTATTTCATCTGAAACTAAACATCCCACCTCTGTTAGCCATGAGGGGTTATGTCGAATTAATGAATCAGCTCTTTCAGAGGTAGCTACAATTATATCATATTTAGAAAGTCCTCTTATTTTATCAAAATCTCCTACAGAAACACCAATCTTAGCTCCATTAAGAATATTCTTACATATATCTCTTAATTCATTGACTTTTTCCCATGCAAGAGCTCTTAAGGGAACTAAAAAAATTCCCTTCTTTCCTTCGTTTACAGCCTTTATAAGGGCGTTGTAAGCAACTACTGTTTTTCCTGCTGCAGTCGGTACTGACATCAGCACTGATTCACTTCTCTCTATTGCCTGCATAGCTTCTTTTTGAGGAGGATATAATTCTTTAATATTAAGATAATCTAGTAATTGGTTAAGCAACCTTACCAGCTCTCGTCTTGTTCATTGATTCCAAATTCAGGTTTACTTTGAAAAGTAAAGTAAAGGGCAGAAGCTCCACACAATGTAGAAAGTAGAAGTCCTCCCAATCCAACGATTGCAGCTGCGCATCCAACTAAAACAAGATTATAATTTTGTCTCATAACTAGCAATGCTCCCCCTACAAATGAAAGAACGGCACAAGCGAGTTCCCAAATCATTCCAACTTCTATGACGTTGCTCACAAAGGATTCATCGATTTCTTCTCCTTCTTCATCAATTTCTAGTCCCATCTCTTGCATAACTTCGTTATACTTTACAGTAACTCCTTGAATTTTATCACTATCATTTAGAATTCCATTCATAGTTGTTGCTGTACCTAATAAAACAAAGCCAGCGATTATGAGCAAAAGAGCTGCAATATTCGGTTTATTAGTTGATGGATACAAAGAGACGACACTAGTTTTACCTTCCTTCTCAGAATCTCCCCAATCTAAAGATTCATATTCAGTTTCTTCCCATTTATCAGAATCTTCATTATCCATAATTATTCCAACTCTGTTGCCGTAATAATAGTTGCTCTATTTTTTAAGGCTCTCAAAGTCCCACTGGTTTTAATTGGCTCAAGACCTAACGTTTCAATGTTTTCTTCGAACAACTTTCTCAACACAATTGATTTGGTATGGTCAACTAAAATTATACTATATTCCCTTTTAAATTCTATAATTCGCCACTTGATTTTTCCTCTGAGACTTTCTGAATTATTAGCTAAGAAAGATCTAATGATTCCCACTTCTACTTTTTTACGATTTTTGAAAAGAATATACCTTTTTCTTCCTCTTTTTTGTTTAACTACCAACTATCTTAATGCCTCATTAATTTTTTCAATTATAGTTTCAAGTTTTTTGACTCTTTCATTTAATTCAGCGATTTCTAAGCTTAATTTTTCTGTATTCTTTGAACCGTTTTTGGCTTTCTTTATAAGCCAAGCATCGGTTTCTTCCTTCTTTCTAAGCATTTCATCCATCTCTGAAGAATCGTACTCTTTGTCTTCGACAATTTTATCATCAATTTTTTCTGTAATCAACTCAGCATTCTCTTCAGTTTGCAAATCTAAGTTCCCAGAACTTTCTTTATTTTGAGACTTCTCTCTTCGATAGTCTTCTACTGTCATTATATTCCCATCACTATCTGAATTTATGATGTTCTCATTTTGCAGTTCTTCAAGAGACGGTGCAAATTGAGACATTTCACCCCCAGCGTCTTTAAATGCTAAGAATAGGCTTCCAGAATCTAATTTATATCCTTCCATTTTCAAAATATTTACAATTGTAGTTTTTGCAGCTTCTAAGTCATGATTGCTAGGAGGATATGCCATATATTTTCATTGGTGCCTTAATTTTATAGTTTTCTCAACTCAATGCGTTTAATCCCCCCTAATTGTCAACATTTGTGTCACTTGCTGATAAAATAGCACAAATTGAGGAAGAAATTGCAAATACTAAGTATAACAAGGCTACTCAACATCATGTCGGGAAGTTAAAGGCTAAGCTAGCTCAACTAAGGGAAGAAGTTGTAGCAAGCTCCTCAGGTCCTAAAGGTAGTGGTTATGGAGTTCGAAAGGCAGGAGATGCAACAGTTGCTCTAGTTGGCCTGCCGAGTGTGGGAAAGTCTACATTATTGAATTCTTTAACTGATGCCGAAAGTGAAACTGGTTCGTATGCTTTCACGACCCTAGATGTAGTTCCGGGGGTTCTGATATACCGAGATGCCAATATTCAAATTCTCGACCTTCCTGGTCTGATCGAGGGTGCTGCAAGAGGCGCGGGTAGGGGTAAAGAAGTGTTATCAGTTATTCGTTCGGCAGATTTAATTGTTCATGTTATTGACGCGTTGGAGCCTGCTCCTCATGTCATTCTAAAAGAATTAACTGATTCGGGTGTGCGTTTGAATAGTCGCCCACCTAATGGAAGCATTTCAAAAACAGGCATTGGGGGAATTGAAGTTATTTCTACTATCACGCAAGACTTAGAGGATGAAGCTATCAAGAGTATAGTTAGAGAGTATGGCATAGTCAATGCACAAGTAGTTTTTAGGGAGAAAGTAACAATCGATGATATAGTAGATATTCTTTCTGGAACAAGAGTTTACACCCCATCATTCAACGTTATAAGTAAAGTTGATATGGTTAAGCCAGCAGACATAAAGAAAATTAAGGAATTATGCGGTTCGGAAACAACGATAGCAGTAGCAGCGCCATCTGGGTTGGGTATTGAGAAGCTAAAACAGCAAATTTATGATTCACTAGAATTCATTTCGATATTTATGAAACCTCAAGGTGAAAAGGCAGACTTGGAAGAGCCGATGGTTGTTAGGAAAGGTACTACAGTTACTGAAATTTGTCAGAGATTGCATCGGGATTTTGTTAGAAAATTTAGATATTCTCAGATATGGGGTCCATCTGCTAAGTTTCCGGGTCAAACTGTGGGAATAAACCATGAAGTTTGTGACGGCGATATTGTAAGTATAATTACTCACAGGTAATTTTTTCTATGCCCTTAAAGTTTTGTATACGTGAATGAATTATTTAGTGAAATTGAAGAATACTTAGATAGTGGTCTACTCCTTTCAGTTATCTTTGCGTCATCCTTGATATGCTCACTACTATTAGTTTTAACGAACAAAAGAAAATCATTTTTCTTTTGGCTGTTGCGATGGATTTTTGTTATATTTTTGCTACCACATAGGTATTTTGAATCTAAATTAGGCTATAATATACCATTTGCATCAAATATTGAATCTCCAATGTTCTTTGTACTTTTAACTTTATTTTTCTTGCTATTTGACCTTATGACGGGCAATTCAAACCGAAAGAAAACATCGAATAAATTTAAAAAAGTGGCAAAATTAATTCCCCTTGAGCAAGCAGTTGAAGAAGAATCCGTTGACGGTACAAGTAGACAAGTTACCAAGGAAATCGTAAGCAATGAGCACGAATTATTAGAGGAACTATTAGGGAACTTAGGTTCCGATACTTCTGGTAGATTAGAGGAAGGATACGGCGAAAAATTAAGTAAAATGGATGAAAAGTTACCCCTCGCAAATCAAAACTTTCCCGAGATAGAGGGTAAAATAGACATTGCAGAGTCTAATCAGGAATACTGTGGTAGTTGTAACAAGCCTGTCAAAGTGGAATGGAAGGCTTGTCCTTTTTGCGGTGAGTTTCTTGACGAATACGAATAATCTAGCTTTCTAACCTTTTAATTAAGTCTGCCTTTTTGCCCGTTGTTGAGAGTCCTTTTTCCTTTAGCTCGGCTTTTAAGTCAGCTACTTTCATTTTTTTGTAATCATTCACTTGTGAGCTTTCATTTTGTTTTTTTTGGTTCTTATTCTTACTAAATAGTCCTTTAATCGCTGAAGTGCCTCTTCCAAGACCAGACTTTACAGCTGAAGTACCTCTTCCAAAACTAGATTTAACAGCTGAAGTACCTCTCCCTAATCCAGATCTCACTGCACCAGCACCTCTACCAAGACTTGACTTCATCAAATTAGCACTCTTTCCTACAGCATCTCCAGTCTTTGTTAAAATCTTTTTTGTTTTTTGAGAACCATCGTTCGTGGCTTCTTTCTTGGTTGCAGATTTCTTTTTTGTACCTTTCTTAGACTCTTTTTTAGGAGTAAGCTTCATTTGAGACTTCTGTTTAAAAACAATCTTTGGTTTTGATTTCTGCGTAGCTTTTTTTTCGTTATATTCTTTTCTAGCATTATCTGCAACTACTGATTCAGGTAATTTATCTCCAAATCTATCATTATATCTCTCTTCTAGACTCTTACCTTTTGAATCCATCATAAAGTCTAGTTTTTTGTGGATGTCAAATAACGGTTTCTTACTTTTCTTAGTCCATTCTTTATTGGTATTGTTTTGATTAGTATTCGTAGTCACTGAAACGTTTGCATCAGCAACAACTCCCACGGGTGCAATTTCAACTACTGGCTGTGCTGCAGGTACAGCTTGAACTGCGGGAGCAGCCTGCACTGCAGGGGGAACTTGAGCAGCAGGGGCAGCCTGTACCGCGGGGGCTGCTTGAACCGCTGGAGCAGCTTGAACTGTAGGATTACCTACAGGTTCTAAGACAGGAGGAGTCTTTTTTGCTTTTTTCTTTTTTCCACCGAACCAGGCCATCTTTTCACCAATATTTTTTAAGTAATTCGACTAGCCTTTCAAAAAGGCTTGTCAGGGAGGGAGAGCTCTTAGCTTTTACACCATTATCAGCATCTCCAAGTCTGATTTCAGCCTCATCTTTGCTAGGCGACATTCTACTGTAACTATACTTCTCAATTAAAAGCTTGTTTCAATCTTTTTTATCATCTAGACTCATTTTTTTGCGGTTTAATCTTTGACGGTTGTAGGCTTTAATGATGTCCCCTTTAGTAATAATTCCAATAAGTTTTTTCCTATCTGATAGATCTACTACTGGTAAATGACTAATTTCTCTGGAACCCAGACAATCTAAAGCTTCTGACAGAGTGTCTCTAGGAGTTACAGTAATTAAATCAGTCACGCAATAATCTTTAATTGTTAAGTGTCTTTCATGCCTAATTGCAGCATTATGTATGTCAGTCCAAGTAATAATTCCATAAAGTTTTCCACTTTCATCAATAACTGGTAAACTCATATGGCCTGTGTCCTCAATTATCTGTAAAGCCAATTCAAGAGGTTTATCTGGAGTAATAGTCATTACCTCGTTACTCATTGCATCCTTTACCGTAATCATTCTCATTATGTCCTGTTCGGCTCCTAAGTCAATATTTATTCCCATTCTGGCTAATTTTGCAGTGTAAGCAGATTCTTTGGAGATAACATAGCAAGTTGCATCTGCAACCACACAAGAGAGCATTAGGGGTAGAATAATTTCATATGTTGCTGTCATTTCAAAAAGGAGGACGATTGCGGTTAATGTTGCCCTTGTCGTTGATGCGACAAATGCGGCCATTCCCACTAAAGCAAACGCACCAGGATGTGCAATAATTCCTAAATCATTCATGAACAACCCCATTCCAGCACCTATTGCAGCCCCAATGAATAAACTCGGAGTAAAAATACCCCCAGAACCACCTGAACCAATTGATACAGAAGTAGCTATTATCTTTAATGCCATTATAGAAAATATAAAGACGAAAAGATCATCTATTATTGAATCGCTATTATCTTCGCCATTAAGATTCTCACCAACACTTATTTTTCCATTTTCGTCGCTATCTAATGATATTAAGTCAGAAGTTACATCAAATCCGTTTCCTAGAATTTGTGGGAACGAAAATGCTATGAGGCCTACAAAAAGTCCTCCTAAACATGTTTTTAGAGGTACAGGAATTGCCTTTAACTTTTCAAATTCTATTTCAACAAAATTAAGAGATTTTATAAATATGGAGGCGGTAAAACCTGCTAAAATTCCTAAGATAATGTAGAACGGATATTCTACAGCTGATTCTAATTTATACTGGGGAATACTATCGAAAGCAGCAACATCCCCTGTCAAACTTCTTCCAACTGTAGTTGCGATTACGGCAGCCACAACGATTGGGATGAATGACTTAGTTTTTAGTTCTGCTAGTATAAGTTCAATAGCGAACAACACACCTCCAAGAGGTGCGTTAAATGCAGTAGTGATAGCGGCAGCAGCTCCGCATCCCACTATTGTTCTTGTTTCGTCAACAGTTTTTCCAGTTCTTTGCCCTATTTCAGAAGCAAGAGTTGATGACACAACCACCATAGGGCCAACACGGCCTAGTGACATTCCTGTGCCTACACTCGTAATAGCAGCAACACATTTAGCTAGTCCTTGCTTTGCACTTAATCTTGCTTGTTTGAATGCCACAGCTTCAATAACAAGAGGTACACCAACCCCTTTTGCTTCTCGTGACCAGTATTCAATTATTAATCCTGCAATAAGCCCTCCAAGCGCAGGTACAAAAATAATAAACCACGGCCTATCAGAACCAGTTATGTTATTCTGAACAAGTGAGTCTCCGTAGAATAATCCTTGTACCAGCCCAGTCATTGATATAAAGATCCAAGTTAGAATCGCCGCGCTAGCTCCTGTAATTGCCGCTACAACATTTAGCTGTAATATTGGAGAATTTATTATATTCCTTAAACGATTAAAAGCTTCAGAGTCGTTCAATTTGTAAGAACCTCAGAGCCTGAATTTGTAATTAGAACAGTGTGTTCAGACTGTGCAACCATTCCTTTGCCGAGCTCGTCTAAAACTGGATAGTATGAGATAATGCCTGCCCTCAATAATTTTGCTAAGCTATTTGTAGCATCAACAGCCTGAATATCATGCAACCATCTTTCAGCAAAAGGAAGACCTTTGTATCTATTTTGTATTTCATCAATCATT
>MDSZ01163566.1_pt1 | contig 11815 bp, 15 predicted proteins | sample 811201 | NCBI WGS metagenome assembly MDSZ01 (sample SAMN05326647, study PRJNA326480) | marine metagenome | isolation source: seawater | place: Indian Ocean: North | collected 2010 | reverse complement strand
TGATCCACCGCCCCATGCGTTGAGCCTGGTACTTAGACGTGCAGCCAAACGCAACGACGCTTTTCTCTTGTACGCCATATTTATCAATCAGGCTTCTATCTTCTATACAGATAAAGTTTGGCTTATAGAAGTTGTCAGGATCGTTGTACCGTACACGCACTCTTGTGCTGCGTGTTTTGAGTGACGATCCGCTGTAAGAGAAACTGCCATCAACAACGTTTGAATTGCTAAAGACATGAATTGCAGGAACATCTCCGTCGTCCAATCCTCCATGATCAGCCGCAATTTGTACGTTGTCTGACTTCCAGAACAGCATTCCACGGAAGACACTAGCCATGTCCTGCAGGACGCTAAACGCTTCAGCCTGCGATCCAATAACCGTGTTGATTGCAAATCGTGCTTCTTTTTTTGCTTCACCCTGATCATTTACATACTCAACCTCTTCATTGCAGTATTTCGCAATTTCAATTAGATCAACCCAGTTGATATTTGACTGATCAATAAAATCGCCCGCGCCATATCGCCTGTTGGTGAGCAGATCGACGAAGCAACAAACGGGACACGTTGTCCAAGCCCTATTTTCTTGCAAGCTGCCGTCAAATGGCACATTATCGAATTTCAACCTGCCACTTTTTGCGACAGTTGCATTGGACGGTATTTTTACTTTGAGACCTTTTACGTCATACGCTCTTGCAGGTAATGTGCTGTACTGCTCTGCGTCCAGGCTGAGAGATACAAGCGCCGTGTGCGGATAGGCCGTGCCAAATTTTTTGCCAACAACTATGTTGGTCCAAAAGATTTGATCAGCTCGCTTATTGGCTATAGGAGTTCTTTTCGGAAGATCCTCAAAATCCTTAAACGATATTTCAAAAGCATCCTCAGGCTCTGCAAACGCAACCTTGCGCACTCTGATTCTGTAAGGGCCTTTCTTGTTTGTAAGATCAATAGCTTGCGTTTTGAATTGGTAAGGAGAGGTGCAAATACCTTTGATTATGTTTTTCTTTTCTTGGTTTTCGACTTCTATATCTACTGTGCTCCAGCCGCCATCGCGTCCGCAGATGTCCACTTGTAGTTTAATTTGCGCAAAAAATAATTGCCCCCGTGCCAAACCCTCAACGGCAACGCAATACAGCTGTGGAATAGTAAATGTAAGCTCAACAAAGTCAACGTCAACATCCGTTATAGCCCGTGTGACTTGACCTTCGCCGTAATTTCGTCCTCCTCTTTTAACTTGATTAGTACCGTCCTCAGTCAATTTTTCACTATATCTGGACCCAATTTCCTGATTAACCTCTTCAAGTGTTGTCTGCTGATCCTGAAAAGTAGACCCAGTTTCAAACGGGCCTTGCGTGCCTGTTCCTTCTTTTGTCAAAAATTGAACAGTTTTATCAGTAAGCTGTTTACGCGTAACTATTGTTTCGTTTAAAAAAACGCTTTTCTTTTCGCGATCTCCTGTCTCTACCAAGCCCTCAATCGGACCTTCGCACAGGGCGTCAATGATTTTTAGCGTGGTCTTAGAGTTGAGAGCCATGGCGAATTAGTCGTCTCCGTCCAAAAGGTTGTAACCGTAAGCGTGCAGGGTTAGCGTTGCATCATCATGCACTCCAACATCAATAATTTCAACTGCAATCTCCACTCTATTCTTGTCGGGGACTTTAGGCATTTGCAGCCTGTGCCCATAGACAATTTTATTGCTTTGGTAAAAGAGACCCTGTACGGTCACATCAGCAGTCGCAACATCTACATCGTCACCACTGCCGCCTTCCAGCGTTGCAGTGATCCTATACCTGATGAAGCCGTCTATCTTAGTTGAACCCTTGTCGGCAACGTAATCAAACAACCCTTTTTCTATCTTAAATAAAATATCCAGGCTTTTTCTTTTGTCTTTAATGTACTTTAAGTCGTCAACTTCAGTGATTTTTTGCTCTTCGTCAAGAGTCTGATTGTTGGTCGGACCAAACGTCTTATTAACCAGAATTCTTTTTTTCTTATCTGCGTCAGAGCTTTTAATTTCTTTAATATCTTTTCGCCCCTTTAGTCCGCCATGGCTTTCTAGCTCACGAGTAACTTTCTCGCCGTTAATACTAAAAGTTTGTAATCCTGGCGCTTGCGTTGTTGTTTTGAGCGGGTCTGAATCATCAGAAACAACAAGGTTGGCAGCTAGCAAATGACTTCCTGCAATCACACGACCGTAAATTACAGGCACTGTCGCTCCAGTTCCAACAGTGTTAGCTGGTCCGGTGAAAGCGTAATTTGCTTGACCCATTGCACCACGCGTAACGCCATCAGGGCCAGGACCGCGTACGTTTGTGCCTTCGCCTCTAATCCTGTTAGCACCAAGATTGCCAAGCTGTGGCTGCGGTGAGATCAGGTTTGCAGTGCCAGAGAGAATCAAGCTTGCGCCGACTGCACTTAAACCTGTACCAATCAACGTCCCAACAGTTGCCGTGCCAGCAGCAGTAGTCAACGCACCAACACCAAAAAAGCTGGTCGTTCCAAATAAACCAGCACCAGGCAGCAAGAACGACGCAGCAACTAAGCCAACCCCAATCAATATCTGTGTTGTACTGCCACCACCCGCACCAGAAATCACAGGCACCACAAGCAATGGCTTGCTCCCAAACGGCAACTGCAACTCGTCATATCCCATTGCCGCACCACCTTGGATAACCTTGTACCCAACGCCGTTATGGTGCGCCTGCATCAGCTCCTGCTTCAACGCTGGATAGTTGATGCACAGCAGCTTGATCGCATCTGCTGGCGTCTGAAGGTTGTAATACTCGTGGTGCTTGCCGTACTTCTCGCCAAGCTCACCTGCCAACATGACAAGTTGCATGACGAAACACAGCCGCAATTCTTTTTCGATAATACTGCCGCAACGGTTCTACCGCACTGATGCTGTCTACACGTTGGTGCAGGATCTTGTCGTCGCCTACATAAATTGCACCGTGCATTGGTGTTCTCGTACCAAGGCGCATCACCAACAGATCGCTCTTCTGTCGATCGTCTAACGCGACAGGTTTAAATTCAAGTGACTTTGCGTAACGCAGAAAAATGCTATCTGTCGTACCAAGATCCTCAGGTCGCGGAAAGTCTGGCAACTTAACGCCGATCAACTCATAGTATTGCCGCACCAGTGTGTAGCAATCTTGTTTGCCGTACTGCCAATGCTGACCAACTAAGGGTCGATAATCAACCATTGCTGATCCGGTACAGAGAAAACGTACCAAGGCAGTTTAGTTTGCTTGCAAGCGTCACGGTCATGATCGCTAACAGGTGTGCCTTTTGGATGCGAGTGAACTACGCCTTCGATTGGACCGAAGTACATAGCTCGTGCATAGTCAACAGGATCAATTACAAAGTTTTCCCTAGGCTCAGGCGCAATGTTGCGGCATGGGAAATAGCTGTCATTGACAATCAATCCGCATGACTCCTCAGGCGATTTAGCGTGTGCGTGCCTTTCGGCTTCACGCTTGAAGTCTTGCGCCATAAAATCCTCCAAAAGGCAAGTTTTCCGGACCGAATCTTGCCTGGCAGCTAGACAGTCTTTTGCCGCAAACATCTGCAGCTTTTCTTTCCTCTAGTGTGCCACCAGTTATTTGCTGATCATCAATCGTAAAACAATCGTCACCAACATAAGGACACTCCCTACCACCGCGATAAGTCCACGGACAGAATTCTTCAATAGTCCTGCGAGGCAAAGCTAAGTTCGTCAGATCAAGCTTTGGCGCTAGCTCAAACTCTACAAACTGAGGATTCTCTGAGGAAACCCTGTCGATGTACCAGGTCTCAACAATTTTGGCATCAGGGTCAGCAGTGTCGTTAAACGTCTCCTCAATCAAAGTGTCCCCATCTTGCGTAATCAAAAAATCTTCTACATCCGACTCACGAGTAAACCCAACATCCTCATTGAAGTTTGTTGTGTCGATAAACTTGGCAAACGTGCGGATGCGTCTGACTTCTGCCGCCAGTGGGTTGTATAGCAGCATCAAGCTAGTAATTGCATTATTAACGTTGGCGACTCGAAGCGTTGGGCGTGGCAACGTTCCTTTTGCGGAAAATTCAAAACCGTCAATCTCTACAGGAACCGCAGGGTAGGTTTGGCCGCCAAACTTGATATCTTCCGTTAAGCCGTTCTTGCCAGGGTGATAATGCAATATATCATTTACACCATTAACAGCTTCAGTTAGCTGAATCTCAAACAGGTCAATAATTGCAGTTGGCGCAAGGCGCAGCAGCTCTTCTGCTAACGGCTCAAACGACAACCACGTAATATCGTTGTCTTGCAGTTCAGTCGCAATCTTGAACGGAAACGATGGCTCGTTTTCAGGAAAGGTTGCATAAAATTCTTCAGTATCTGATTTAGGTTTCTCGCCAGGGGCAACAGCACGTAATTGAATGCACTTAAAAGCAAGAGTGTTGCCCTTTGATGGATTGGCACGAACTACATCCCCAATCGCATACTCTCTATTGGCTTGCCAAGCGTGAATCGACTTGGTGCCGTCAACGTTGTAATACGGATAGGCCATCAGGTCTCAAAGACTTGCTCAAACGTAGCCGTAACAGTAGCCCGGTTCAAATATGGAATCGACTTTGACCATTCACGACAAACAAACTTGCTGCTACTGCTTTCACCTGGTGGCGTGAAGTTAAAACTTTCAACTGCAGCGCGTGCATCCAGAAATGCTTCGATTGTGTCAGCGTCAGTCTCTGACACTTCAAAGGTCAGGTTATAGACCTTCGGGTTCTGCTGTATCCCAAACTGCGCACGCTGCTGGTAGCCACTACCAAACTGAATTGCACGCACACGAGGCGCACTGCGCTTCTGCACGCCATAAGTCGGGTTGATTGAAGGAAAGGTAGCCATTAGCTCAGTAAGCCTCCAGGACGTTTTTGCTTAACCAGCTCAGCTTGCACAGCTGCACCAATGGCAGCACCCAGTGCCTTTGCGTTTGGCTGATTGCCTTGTGCTTGTGTTCCAGAAGCATCGACATTTACAACAACGTTAGCTCCACCAAAGCTGCCTGCTGGGGCGACGCTTCCTGTCCTGCCAGGCGTAAACAATTCAGGGCCTTTCTCTCCTACGACATAAGACCTGCCACCCATTGCAGTGCCGCCATTAGCAAGGAACCCTGAAAACAAAGATCCTAAAATGCCACTCCCTCCCGCAAGAGTTCCGGTTATGTTGCCAAAGAAAAGCATGTTACGAGCGACCTGCAACATCTGATTGGCAAGATCATTAAGCAAGCTTGTCGCAGCATCAGCCAAAGATGTTGTGCCATCTACTGCACCTTTAAGGGCATCAACAACGCCATCGGCAATCGTGTCACCGATGCCTTGGTAAACGTTCTTTAATTCATCAACGCGTTTCTTTTCTTCTGACTGGGCTTTTCTTAGTGCATCTGCTTTATCCTTGTCTGCCTTGATATTATTTTCTGTTTGCACCTGTTGATCGAACAATGCTTGCGTACCTTTCTTTACGCTATCAACGATGTCTGAATTAGCTTTAGTTCGTAAATTTTCAAGGTTTTCTAGGTCAATTTGAAGTTGTATTTCTCTTCTTTGCTCATTAGTCTTTGCAGCCGCTAGCTTAGTCTGCTCTTCTAATGTTTGTTCTTGCTCTTTAAGTCGCAGAACAAGCTGTTCAGCATCTGATAATTCAATGGGCCCGGACGATTTTCCCGTTTTTTGTGATTTTTGATTTAACTGTTCCAAAAGAGAATTGATTCGTGCTTGCAAAGCAGCAATTTCGGGATCAGGACCTGTTGGTGTTGTTTGCTTACTACCTTGCTGTGCTAACGCTTCACGCCTGTTAAGTATTAACTGACGCATTGCCTTAACGGTTTTCAAGACATCATTGCGTAGCCTGCCAAAATCACCTTTTCCGGTAAACCTAAATGCAGCCCTGCTTGCTTCATCAAGAGCACCTTCTAACTTCAAAAGATCAGTTTCAGACTGTGCTAATTCAGGGCGCAAGGTCCCAACCGCTTTTTTGAGAGAGATAAATGCGCTTTCGCTGGCAGTTCCGGTGCTTGCAGCAGCCTGCAATGCTGCCGCTGACCTGCTAAGTGCACCAGTTGCTAAGTCTGAGAATTTAGAGATTGCAGTTGATGTTGCTGAAATTATGTTATTTACGCCTGTTAAAATATTTTTTAATGCAGGGCCTAATACTGTGTCTAACGATCTGGTAACGTTGCCAATGTTATTGATAATTGAACTAACCTGTGAAGATACAGTGCCGCCAAGATCTTTGGTCGCTTTTTCTGCAGCGCCAGCTGAATTTTTTTGATTGTCTAGGCTCGTGTTGAATTTCTCCAGCCCATCATTAGCCAATGGCAAGATCGTCGCTACCGCTTCGACGCTGCCAAACAGCTTAGTCAGCGCAACTTCGCTACCACCAGTCTTTTCAATAACATCCGCCAGGAAACCTCCAAATCCTTTCGTCTTGATTGCAGCCGAACTAAATTCAAGGCCCAAAAGTTCTGATGTTTTGCGTGCTTCTTCAGTCGGTTTGATTACACTTGCAATCGCTTGCCGCAAACCAGCAAAAGTTGATTCAACAGGAACACCAGTTGCAGTAACTGCAGATATTGCAGCATTCAAGTCTTCAATTCCAACACCTGCCGCAGCAGCAATAGGTGCTACACGACCAATCTGTTGTGCATATTGTGCAACAACAATTTTGCCGTCATTTTGCGTTTGGATAAATCCATCCACAATTTTTGACGCCTTGTCAGATGATAAACCGTAAGCATTAAGAACAGAAGTGGTTGCATCAGCAACAGTGTTCAAATCTGATAAGCCACCAACTGCCCCAAGCGTTGCAGCCTTTAAAATATTTGCTGCTGATGCCGCATCGTTAAAACCTGCAGAAGCAACGTCATAACTTGCCTCAAGTAATTGTGTTTGACTTACAAGCCCTTTTGTTTCATTGCTGACTGCAAGTAACTGACGTTGCAGCTTTTCAGAATTAACGCCAAGCGTTCTTACTGCGGCTGCAGCTTTGTCAGCCTCGACAAAGCCCTTGAAATATCTTCGTACTAGTTCAAACTGAGCGAAGCGTACGCCAAGCTTGCCGACAGAACTCTGCAAGAGATTTGTGGCTTTATTAACCCGAGTGAGTTCCCGTACCGCATTGCGGCCATCAACCCTCAGCTCGATGTTGGATACTCCCACGGCTCACGCAAGCAATGTTTTTATTTTACCGCCGACCCATTTTTGCGCGATTTATTGCTTTTTCTTCTTGCTCTCGCTTTACTTCGTAGAAAGCAGCAAAATGCACAAGCTCCGCATCGGTTAATTCCGTGCGAAGCCTGCTTACGGTCATGCCTAATTCGCAGGCCAGGAAGAACTCAAAATAAGTCCAACTGTCCTGCTTTAGTCGTTTTTTGCATCTTCAATGCTGGCTTCTTGACCAATACCAAACAAGAACAGCTCAATGTCGTTCAGCACAGATTCAGGAAGCTTGTGCTGGAGTTTTGCAGCATCAGCAGCAGCAAACGCCTTCGTGCCGTCTTCAAGCTCAGCCATTTGACACAGCATCTGCGTGCTGATGTCCAGTGCCTCATCAGTACCAGCCAGCTGCTGTGCTTTTTTACGGTCTGCGCGTGTGATCGGTTTAAAATACAGATCGACGATCTTTTTGCCGTCTGCGTTCTTGAGTTCAAACTTCCGTCGCTGGTTGAGGTCAAACGCCCCAACCAGCAGATCTACGGTGCGATTTGAAGCAGGCATTTAAGCGACTTATTTGTCACTTAAACTATAGCCTTTTTACTCCAGATTGGAAGTGATAGTGCTGCTGGTAATGAAGCTGCAGGACACAATAACCAGCTCACCAACGGTAGAAGTGATTTCCATGTCAGTGATGATTCCGCCAAAAGCGACAGAATCTGTGCCAGCCGAAGATCCAGTCGTGAACAGCTCAAACGACGCATCAGCGGAGTCGCCAGTTTTGATTATGTCTTCGATCAAACCAGCTTGCCCAGTGGCATCAGGGTCATACACCAGCTCAACTGTGCCAGAACCACTAATCAGGCTGCCAACAAATTGACGAAAAGTGTTGCCATGCACAGTTGTATCCAAGGTTTCCTTGGTGACTGTCAGGCTCCAGCTACGAGTGCCGACAACAGTTGCAAGGCTGCCTGAACCAGTTTCAAACTGAACAGATCCAGACTCGCCGCGAATGGTAGCCATGGTCAGAGTTCCTCGATGAATTCAAAGGTCACACGGACCTGTGTTTGGAAATAGCCCTCAGGCGATGCGGACACCACTTCAGGACCGATTGGCGCATCGAAGAAAACCCCCGACACTATGACTCGATTATAGAGATCACGAATCCGCTTGCCTATTGTGTAGTTTGCGCCAGCACCAACGCCAGCAGGCGTGAAGATATTGATGACAATAATACCAACAATGCGATTTTGAGAATCAGATGTTAATCCCTGACTTAGGTATTCATTGGCGCCAAAGTTAAACAGACATTGGACCCAAGATGAATTGGGTGTTGGAGAATAAGAGACATTATTGAATACAACAGGAATTGCAGGCGATGATGCAAGCTCTGTAGCAAGCCTTGCTTCAATCGTTGCACGAATAGTGTTTAGATCTGCTGCTGCCATTAACCTTGCCTCTTGATTTTTTCATATTGTGATCGTACATAGGCTTGCATTTGTTTGCCGATAAGATCAACCCAACCTGCATCAGCTTGTGGGCTGTGACCATTTGCCAGTGGTTCTGCGTACGGCAGATTGTTGTGAATGCTGTAATAATTGCCTAGTTTTTCTTGCCCGGCATTGTAATTTGATCCTTTCAATGGTGCTGGCGTTCCCTTGTAATCACCTGGCGGTGCAGGCGTGCTGTTGTTTGCATTTTCACCAACCTGCCAACTAACGCGGAATCTGCCAGTATCAACAGGACTGCTTTGCTTTAATTTTGAGTCAGTTTCAAGTACCGTAACACGCAGTAATTGCTCAATTTGACCTTCCATATAATCAGCAATCTTTGCTAGCTTGATTTCTTTTGCCATCATCAAGCCCTCAAAAATAACTGATATACAATCGCCTGATTAGCTTGCTCAATAATTTCAACACGCACGACTTGATGCGTCACGTCGTTAATTAGCACCCTATCATCAACTCCTGGGGCAGCAGACAATGCAGATGCTGCAACCGTTAGCTTTTTGTCATCACCCCGCACAAGGTCATTGACCTCAGATGAATTTACATCCTCCAGCACACCTTTAATGGTGATATTTTCCAAGCCAATGGCATGGCTAGGCACTGTGCCAGTCGTGGTGTCATAGTCACCTGTCGTGACAAACTGAATCGTGACATCACCGCCAAACTTGGTGATGGCCTTGTTGGCAACCTTGCGCAGCGAATCAGCCAGTGCCATCAGATCTTGTAGGCAATACAAGCCCCATTCTGGAGCTGGATGCTGGTGAAGTAACCCTCAAGAGCAGTGCTTGCATCAACAGTCGCACCAGCAAAATCGTTATCCGTCACGTTTTCGCTCAGGATTTCGGTGATTGTGCTGCTCTCGTAAAAGGCGATATACGAGAATTGACCAGTATGAACCGCTGTGTCGTTAATGACCTCAGCGCCGATGGTGTAGTCAACTGGTGCGTGTCCGCCGGTAAGTTTCGTCATGATCAGATTTTGTAAGCGATGACAGCACCACCGTTGTTGAGGGTGAATGCGGTGAATACTCCTTGGATTTCAAACCCTGCTGGTAGTCCTTCATCCAAAATGCTGTTGCCAGTCCAGTTGTGAACCGTCAGTGCATCAAAGCTGGTGTTGTTCTTTAGGATGACGATCCGACGCCAACGACCAGTTTGTGCATCCGTTGAATTAACGAAATCAGCGCCAATGCTGTAAGACGGATCAATAGAAGTTTCGTAAGGCATGATCAGCTCCGTTTCACAGCAATGTTGCCTGGTCCACTAATTCTAAGCCCTGTCAAATAACGTTCGATGATTGGCGGAATACGATCTGCACCAACAGCACCAGACTTGTCAGGCGTCACGTTAATAGGACCAACCTGCACGTTCTTATAGTCTTCTAAGCCGCTAAGGCCAATACCGTCTTTGTTGTTGTTCAGGTACACCGCAAGAATTGCTTGCGCTTTTTTGACCTGATCAGGAATTTCCGTATCAGTGAAATAATCAGTTGTAATCCTGAACGGAAAGCCGACTGCATAGGTGTTGATATACGTGTCAGGCTTGCGAACACCAGTGCGCGGCCATTGCAATGCTTGCGTATCAGTGACCCTTGCGCCTAAATAACGTTCACGATCAAGACGTTGCGCTGCAGTGTAAAGCGCACGATTCTTTTGATCATCAGTGGCTGAAGCCCATGCAGTCACGTCAGAATCTTCAACCAAGCCATCAACGATGTCGTTGGCATCACTGAGCGTCAAATAAGTGTTGGCACTTGCCCCGCCAACCGTTGCATCAAGTGTGATTGCCATCAGGTTTCTCCGGCTTGGGCTTTACTGTCCTTCGCCTTTTTGGCTTTGGCTCTGTTGTGATTTTAGGCTCAGCATTAGAAAAAGAGGCCACTGCTGAAGCAGTAGCCTCACGTTCACGCATTCGCCGGAAAGCGAATAAACCCATCAGGAAGCAGAAGCTTTGATCACAGCGTAGTTGATCACAACTGCTTCGCTAAGTGAACTTGTGCTCACGTTGCCAAGACTGAGATCGAAAGATCCAGCAGCAACAGCGCCAACAGTCAGGGTATAAGACCCAGAAGTACCGCCAGAGGCGATAGAAGCAATCACCACATCAGTGGCAGCAACTTCACTGTTGGTCACGGTGAAAGTCACTTCGGCAGCAGCTGCAAGTGCAGCGTCGTCCATTGTGATTTGACCGCAGGGCTGGTTCAGGGTGACACCAGTAGCTTTGCCGCTGGTATCAGCTTGGGTAACAGCACCACCGGAAACGTATCCGATTGCCTTACCCGCAGAAACCTCAAAAGAAGAAGCCATGATTAGTTACCTCCTCAATCGAAGTTAGAAGTGACAGTTGCACGCACGATACCAATGTTCTTGGTTTCGTACACCTTCGACCAGTTGCCGATGGTTTCCAGTTGTGCGCGAGTCGGGTTCGTGGTGGTCACGCCCCACTTAGCACCAACAGGGTGGTAGCAGTAGTGAAGGTCGATGGACATTGCATCGGATTTCGCTAATATATCGCGATCAGTTTCCGACTGAAGTGCAAGCTGTTCGCCAGAGGCAACAGCACCTTCGGTGAAGAAGTAAACGGCAAACTTCTTGTTAGGAGAAGTGCCGCTGGTTTGCACATCATCGCTAACCAAAACCCTGAGCCCCATAAATGTGGGGACAGAAACGTTGCCGAATGCGTTTGCAGTTGAACCCTGAGTTGCGTCAGAGTCAGCAGCGCCAGTGTTGTCGTAGATGAAATCAATGGCACGACGCTCAACCAAGTCGTAGTACACATTGCTGTGCATACAAATGGCAGAAAGCTTGTCGCCTTGATCACCCAAGATTGCACGGGCTTCAGCAACGTGACGGGGAGACAATGCAGTCTCACCAGATCCACCACCGTCAATGGTCAGTGCTTGGAAAGAAGCAGAAGCGTTGTCAGTACCAACAGCACCGAAGATACCGCCGAGGCAAGACAGCAGATCCTTTTGACGCTGGTTAGCAACGTAATCAGCGATCTTGGCACCAATGGCAGCCATAGGATCAGAACCAGCAGCAAGTGCTGCTAGGTCACGCGCTTCAAATGCACGACCACGGTGCAGGATCACACCAATTTGCTTGTCAGCAGTGATCTTGCCAGGAGTCAGTGAAGAGC
>MDSZ01265540.1_pt1 | contig 11816 bp, 8 predicted proteins | sample 811201 | NCBI WGS metagenome assembly MDSZ01 (sample SAMN05326647, study PRJNA326480) | marine metagenome | isolation source: seawater | place: Indian Ocean: North | collected 2010 | reverse complement strand
AGAACTTGGTTCATGGGCCTTGGGGCTTTGTGGTTGTGGGCCGTGCGGGGAACACGAACCCGGTCTTAGGTATGCGTGTAAGAATGAATTAGATTTACCTGTATTTATACTTTTCGGCTGGAGAATCGCACCCGGATCTGTAGTCGCAGGTGATCCATCTGCGTATGAAAAAGCACTATGAGCAACCGAAAACACTGTACGTTTACCGTTGTTTGGCTGAATACCTCCACCGCCTTCACCATATGGCGCGACGTAGTGCATTCCATCCTCTAGCGGTGTGATGTCTTCACTAATTAACCCATTGGTAATATTTATTGTACCATATGTTGAAAATGGGCCGGATAGAAATATTTCATACAAAGTTTTATGTTGAGGCGGCATTCTCTCAGAAAATTCGTCACCTATGTATTTTAGTTCATCTGCAATGTATCTTTTAAGTATGATCAGTGCCTCTTCTTCAACATCTCTCATAAAGTAGTCAAATGATTCTTCTTTTAATTTTGCAGCAGCTTTTTTGCTTAAGGCTCCGTCCTCAGAATTAAGAGGCACATTATAGTTTTTATTAAAAATATTCTTTAGTTGTGCGCCGAAGAATCCCGGTGATAAAACTCTAGCAAGCCTTTCACCTGTACCAGCATATCGTTTACCACTAGATGGGTCTGTATCTTTTTTCCAAATTTGTTGAAGAGCATTAATAGTTTCCAGAGCGCGACTTTCTTCGTCTGTTGGTTCAACTAAATTAGAATCCACCTTTCTACCAAAGTTTTGTACACACTGTTCCAAAAATTGAAAATAGTATTCATCATTCTTACGTCTACCAAAACCCTTTTTAGAATGTTGGAAAAACCCTCTTTTAATTGTATCTGTTATGAAAGCAGATAATGGATCTTCATACAATTCATTTAAATCAGCTTGAAATTTTAAGAAGGCTGGTGCGCCCTTTAAGAATGCCTCTGCTGCATAAATTCTAATTGTTGCTCTAATATTTCCCTCTATCATTGCGGCCGCGGCCCGGCTAAGAATTTTGTTACATGGTTCCTCAATAGGGCAAGATGATGCAGACCCCAATCGCTCATCGTCACGAATAGCTTGATAGAATTCTGTAGCTTGTTTACTTAATTTCTTGAAACCAATAATATTTTCTCTAGCAGGGTCACAGGCATCAACCTCTGGTATAAATTTATCAGCGATCCCTATCCAGCCGGGACGATTCTGTGGTGGTCTCAAGTAGAAGGCTGGAAATCTTCTATTGCCACCCCACGCCAGTGGATCCAACGGAAGAGATCTTCCAGCTAGGGGGTGCTCTGGGGGATATACGTGATCTTCATCTAAGAAAATCTTTCTTGATTGGTATTTGTCGGCACGGTTGCCATCGAAAAGATCACCACCCTGACCATATTTAAATGCCTGATTATCATCAGATATTATACCGGCTATATAACTAAAAAATCTAGAGTTAATATATTCATACATTTCTGTCATGCAGGCATCTGCTATAAAGGCCAGTGAAGCTTCAGTTGTTGGTTTACCAATAGTCTCCGGTTTTAGTGCATCACGAATTCTTTTTTCTATGTATTTACCAAACACTGCTGATTGTGCAGTGGCAAAAGAAGTACCATCGGAGAGCGCGCCGCCGGGTACAGTCTCAATATCTAAACCTAAATCTAACGTGATAAAATCTTCTACACCGTCTGGTAAACCGGGGTCACCCTCGAAGGTGGTCATCTCAACAAACTGTCCGTCTGGTCCTTCGTCTATCGCCGGCTCTTTGGTGAAGTTAAAAGTTTCCTCCATGCTGAAAAAGTATTCATTATTGAGGCGCACGGTCGGATTAACCACCGCTAGTTCGCATTTCATTTCAAATTGATACCATTCATCCTCTGTCTCTGGAAAATAGTTGTTATATCCCAATGTGAATTGTCCGTTTCTCATCTCCTTTTCTAGAAATTTTCTATCACCCGGTCCCATCGTTTCCCCCGGATGCTGCAATACCCACTGTAGGTATTTGGCCACAGTAACAGGTAACAATTCTTCATGGCTGTTTGGGTTTTTACTAAAAATTCCAAATACAGATTGAAGTGCAACAAAACTATTATGTTCTCGACGACCCTTACCTAAACGATCTGATAAGACTAGATTTAAGAATCCGCCTCTGCCCATCAAATCCTTGTAATACATTTTTTCATATAAGTCAAACGCGCCGTCAAACAAGCCAAATGGACCTTGTAACAATCCAACAGGGCCCTGTGGTAAATCATCCATTGATGGATCTCTTGGGATAATTCCGGGTGTAGAGCAATCAGGCCCATCTAAAAGATTAGGGAAATCAGAGAACAAACCATCTTGAGTAATTTTGACTAATTCCTCCAAATCATCAAGTGCTTGACACTTAAGATATTCAAGTTGTTGCTGTACTTGTTCTGGATTTAGGCCTTGGCTAGTGAACAATTGTCTTCTGAGACTGTCTGCTTCTCCAGCACTAGTAGCATCCTGACAAACACCTGAGAAAACTGGCTGCCCTCTTTCTCCTCGATCCATAAACGACGAATCAATCATGTCGCCTAAATATCTAAAGAAATCTTCGATCGCGGCTGTATTCGGGAAGATACAAAGGAAGGATTCATGCTTTAACAATGCTAGTTGATAAATTGCACGATGAACCTCATCGGCAGCGACACCTTCCAACAAATCAATAAATTCACCTTGTGTCAGTATGAGCCCAACATCAGTTAAGAAGCTAGATACATCATTTCCATTCGGAAGGTCATTTGGATCTGGACAAGCCCTACTAAATGCTGAAAACAGGCCTGCTGCTGCATTATTAATCGCGCCGTCATCGGCTAGTGGTATAGGTATACCAAGATCGTTAAGACCAGTATTTCCGAGAGATTGTCTTAATCCATCTGCAAAATTATTAGTTGGCTGTTTCGCGAACAACCCTGATGCCAGACTTCCAAGTAATCCAAGCAAATTACAGAGTCCATTCAATAAGATTTTCAATATGGCTTCTAATATTGCAAGAATAATCTTGATTGCCAGTTGCATCAAGACTTCAAGTAAAGCCTCCATGAACATTTTGTACAGATCAGGTATGTTTATCTTTTGAAATTTTGGTAGTGTTAGAGCATATTGACCTCTACAAAAATCAAGCTCCAATGTCTTCATGAATTCATTCAACGGAGGGTTGAACAAGGGAGGTGGAGGACATTGTGGATTTAATAGTGCTTTTGTAATCAATTCCGCGCCGGGGAACTTGTTTAGTTCTGATAGCAAGAACTCTGCATCAACTGAATCTAGTATTGCTTCTGTGTAAGCTTCAAAAATAGCGTCCAAAACATTATCGGCTGCTGTGCCCACAGATCCAGCACCACCATAGCCTGTCCCTTGCGTGTCCATTCTGTATTGTGCTGTTCTTTCGGCAACCGATCTTGAATCTCGGGAGGCTGGAACATTTTCATATTCACCTGTTTCTTCATTAAATCTCGTATAATCTTTTCCAATCGCTTGTCCTGTTGCAGGATCTGTCTCAACTTTATAGCTATAGCTGCCGGGCCTGTATCCAGATTCCCATGGTGCCGGAATTGCTCCAAATTCGTCAGATATCTTTTGTTTGATTTCTCGTTGAACGTCTGGAGGTAGACCAATAAACAACTTCTCAAGATTACCCGGATCCATTGCTTTCAATGCTGCTCTAACAATTCTAGCTAATGCCTGCTCTAGATCGATACCATTTGTCAGACATGCGATAGCAGTGCTCAACAAGTCCAACAGTCCACAACGACCTAACTTATTTAATATATTTTGATATAGTTCATTCATGTTGGAGGAATCAGCCAACAATTCTGCTAAGTTTAGGAAGGTGTCATCACCAACTAGTAAGTCCTTACTTTTTGAATAAATCGCCCTTCTTAACATATCGTCAAAGTCATTTATATCGGCATCATGAATTGCTTGGCCGTTGCGATCTCGACAAACCTGCTCTGCAAATTTTGCAACAATGGCATCTGGAAGCCCAACAATATCATTAACAATGGCTTGTGCAGCTTGTTGAAGTGGACCGTCTGCCATCACGGGATTCCCAAGTGGATCTTCTACGTTGTCAGTATTAATTGGCGGATAAGTGTATTCTGTAAAAAATTCATCCCATGCTTTTGGATCGCGGGCTCCAGCATCTTGCTCCATATCGTTGAGCGCTGCAACATAAGCCATAGTTCTTGGGTCATTAATCGGATCTAGTTGCTTGAATCCTCCAAGGTTGTCTCCACCTTTTGGCCACTTTAACTCGATAGGCTCACATCCGGGTTCTTTGGCCTGTGCAAAAATAAGTTCATAATTACTGTTAAATCTAAACTCTACTTTCTCTGCCGCATTCTTACCATTTAATTTAAATCCATTACGATTCATTAATTGAACTAATGCAGGGACGAATTTTTTAAGTTGTTTTCTTTCTTTCTTTGGATCAAAATTTGGGATTATTTGACCAGTATCATACGACCAGAGAGCATATTTGTGACCATAAAACCTAAATGCTTCATTAACACGCTTAATCTTACTTCTGATTTCTTGAGCTTTCAATACGCATCCGATCGGACCAATAGCTGGCTCTTCGAGCGGTTCTGCTGTATCAATAATTTTAATAGCCTCAATAACATCAACAGGCACACATACCAGAACCTTTATCCCCAACATTGGTCTGAGTGGCACCTCATACTGTTTTGCTATCGATGAGTCTAAAATAATGGTACGGGCATCTTCGGTAATATTCGCTTTACCAAAATATTCTAATATCGCCTGTATACCAATAATCCTTTGATTACGAAGGAATTCTTCTCGATCCGACTCTCTGTTTAATATCGTTGCATTTGTCTGAGTCGTATATATTGTAGTGCAATATTCACAGGTTCGAGCATTTAAGAACACATCGCCATCAATCTGAAATCTCCAATCTGGAACACTTGCATTTGGATCCTCAGTGCATGGTGGGCACTCTGTAGGTGGCTGCTCTGGGGTTGTGTCCGGTGGTAAGCACGGAGCGACAGCCAGACCTTCACGAACAGCGTCTTCAAACTCTTCTTCATCAAATCCGTATGTTGGGCCCTCTTCGCGAGTATCCGCTTCAGGAGCGGTGGTTGGTGGCTCATAATCACCTTCAACGCCATCAGTTGAGGGATCGCCGGCCGTAAACGCATCTGGATCTATGGACTCTAGCTCATCGAGAGCGTCTATGACGGCAGCTCCTGCTGCGACAATTGCCACCGTCGCTTGCATCGTAGTGTCGCCAAGTGCGCCGGCTGAGATGGTCACTGAAGACGGTATTCTGCCCAAACGTATCGGGTCCATGATATACAGTACGGCTTCTCTCAAACAAATTGTATTTACCGCATCGTCAAAAATGCATTTACGCACGGTGCTGACAGCCCCACCAACCGTACCGGTGCCAGCAGCACCGCCGGCGACCGCGGTGTCTTCACCCGCAGCGGATTCTTCATAGGTTGTTACAATAGTCCATCCTTTTCCGTGTTGGTTGTGACCAATAGCTAATTCAGGATAGTGCGTTCCATCATCATAAAATTCAGAGAATAGGAAGGCCGGTTGGCCATCCAAGTCAGTCATTGGGTAAGGCGATCCAGCCATCATATCTGATATATATCCGGGTGGAAACGGTGCGCTGGTGAAGAAGCGTGAATCGCTTGTTGAAGGTTCGAACCTGACGTAGCCCGAAGATCCGGCGGACGAAATGATGCGAATGTGGCACGGATATTGTGTAACACCGCTGACAGGGCTAGCGGATCCACCGGTGTAGAACTCGCCGGGCTTGAAGCCGTCAAATCCTCTATACTGTATTTCCATACCAGTTGGGCGCCCACCCCAAGTGGGCCCTTGGCAAGAGTCGTCATCGTGCCAATCAGGTAACCGATAGTTACGCATGCGGTTGACCTGAGCACACAAACCAACCATATATTTCACTGCAAAAAAGACTGAGGCGCGTGCGATTTCGATCGCCCTCTCGTAATCGCTCATGGCTTCCGTGGGAGCATCGCCTGCGTCTACCGATTCATCAGTGGAACCAGTGCCAGATTCGCTGTCATCGATCGGCTCTTCAATAATCATTTAATTTGCTCCATTATATAATTAGTTTGTGTTGTTATATCTACTACAGATCCAACGAGCACCAACTGGTCTCAAATAATCTGCTCTGTATGTTTGGGTGTTAATGCGGTGTGTGTACATTGGTGCAGTTGCTTTAATAAACAACAACGATTTTGTCGCTACTGACATAGAAATACCATTAGGACTAGGTGTGGCTAACCCTCCACCAAAACATACCACTGGGTGAATATGACTGGCAACGTTTGTAGAATTCTGGTGTATCGCTTTCGTGTTAGTATCTACGATCGCCGCCAAGTCATCCATCAAGTCCATAGCGTCAAATAATGCGTCCACAAGATCAAGCCCTTTTGGAATTGGCTGTAGGCTTGGATTGACAATACCATCGCCGGCTAAATCTGGACCTTGAATTCCCATATCAGTTGTTCCGGGGCCGGCAATAAGATCGATACCAACTGTTGTTTTTAGCTTACCACCTTTTGAATTTTCTGACCCTCGACCTTCTGTGATTAGCTTAATAGCTCTGCGTCCAACAATCCGCACCTCATCTGCCTTGATTCCGACTGCGGAACGAGCATCTGCTCGTCCAGACGAGCCCGGTGGTAAATCAAAATTCTTATCTACATCCGTTGTTTGACTAATATGAATTCTAGCTGAATCGGATATAAAGTTTGGATCAACATTAATATTGTTATCTAGTGGCCTTCGCCCTACAACCAAATCAATCGATCCGGCGCTGGTGGCACCTTGCCCACCATAACCACTTGTTAGGTTTGAGGGTCGGTCTCTACCTATAACAATCTGAGCGTTAGTACCGGCCGTAATAACTCGCTCGCCATCAGCGGGTACATAATTTGGTATCGGCTCAGCTAAACTTTGATTATTTAAGCCTTGTGCGCTTGTACCAGATTTTACGTCTGGAACAGAATTTTCATAAAACTGTTTTGCAAACTCAGAATTTTTGTCTAAGTCTCTTAGCGGTGCCTTAACTCTTCCCAATAATGTTTCTAAAATACTCATAAGTTTATCACCGTCCGCCCTTACCCATCAAATTATACAAATCTAGCACCTAATTTTACCAGCATCTCATAAGGCCCGAAAGATCTATAGTATCCATCATTATCCAATTCTAAAATTTCAGTCTTTACGGTGCCGCCAAGATTGCCGCCAGACAAATACGCTTGATCATTTGCAATTGCATACACAATATCACCGTGAGTTTTAAAATAGTCTTCACGGCCGTCGCCGCGGTCTTTAACTAAGACATCCCCTATATTAACTTTAACTAATGAAGATGTATTTTTAACTACAACGGCATCATAGCCGGCTTCGCCACGCTTAGCTTGCTCAACATAAAGATAGTGCGCTGCCGCGCCGGGAAGGCCGCTTCCGGCCGCTTGTAACACATAAGATATGTACGCTGCCGACCAAGGAGTACCTACTGGATCCCAATCCGTCACGCCGATAGTGTCCCAATATAATTGTAATCGTGCATAAGCTTCAGGGTCGGTCTCAACTTTATCCGTCCAAAACGCTATCTCTTCAGCTACTACACCAGCGACACCGGGCAGGTTATCGCCTTCAATTACACCAGATTCATCTTCATTAAATGTTAATTCAGTTTCATCTAACACAGATCTTCTTAATGGCACACCTCCAGCCCAGTCTAAAGCATTTAACAGACCCTTTTTTAAACGACCAAAAAAACCAACCTCGGAGTCTTCAACCTTACTTATAATTATACCATCGCCATCCAGTAAAACTATGTCACCGGGTTTCAGTGGAACCATCCCATCTGATCCAATCGGAGCAGAAAAGTACGGATCGTGCATTGATAACAATAGTTTATCTTGTTCAGAGATCTCTGCAAATTTAGCTGGTGGTCCGCTTTTATTTTTATTTGACCTTTCATAAGAACTAGCTTGCACCTCCAGTAAAGCCTGCATATTTGGTATTGGTATGCCACCGTGTATTTCCGGTACTCTGACCACAGCAAAATTTCTAATGTTGTTCACACCCAAAAATTCTAATGCTTTTTTACCAAGTCCGTGGACGCCAACCACGCCAGTAGTCTGTACTTTAGTCGCCAACAAAACAATACCCTTGTGTGGTCTTTTCCTATCAAACGCACTTTCTCTTTTTACAAAGGCACTTAAAAGGTTCGATAATAGAGATTCACCATCAATTTCATTGGTTAAAAGTGGGTCTTCCATATCAAAACTGATGTCGTTTAACTCACCAATTTTAATATCTTTTAATCCCTCAATGTCTTCGACTCTTGGCATCCTAGTCAGTTTCCTCTATAGGGTTTTGTAATATATCAAATATTTCTGCTTTGTCCGTTTCTGATAGGCCGGTTTCGCCGCTTTGTTGTTTATGGATAATGGTCGATATCTTTACAAGTTGTTCATTACTTCTTTGTAACGTTTCAACATATTTGGCCGCAACTGTGCCTACCTGTTTGTGGTGCTCCTCATCTTTTCCGATTAGTCTTATAACATCATCAAGCAGATCTTTCGTTATAGAACGGTCATCTCTAATATTAGAAATTGCCTCTTCAAGGTAGTGATCTAGGTCTTTCATATTTTTCCAGCATTCCATTTAATCCTAAAAGTTCTGTATTTGACTCTCATCTTGTTCAAGTTGTTTACGACCTGTTTAGTATTAAGTCCAGTAATTTCTCTCAGGTATAAATAAATAGCTTTTTTATTAAAAATTTCTATATCATCGCAGCTTTCCATTAAAATTTTAACTGCCTCTAAAACCTTTCTTTCGTTTTCTTTCATCTTGTCGTGTTCCCAAGAATTTATTTCTTGTTCTAAAAACATCCAAAACTCTTTTTTTGTTCTTTCTTTGAAATATGGATTTGTAGTGGATATATGTTTTAGTTCCAATTCTTTTGGCAACTCGGTAATATCCATCTCTAGTCTATTCTGTTTTGCTTTCTTCTTAACTTTGTGGATAAACCAGTTCTTTGTAATTACACTGAAGTATGAAAAGGCCTTAGAGCCCTTACTCGCATCATATTTATCTAAAATTGTCACCAGCCATATCTTACATTCGTCCCTAAGGGAGTCAATATTTGGAAGTGTTGTAAACTTGTAGGTAAAGACAATCTTGTCTACCATCTCGTCAAACACTGGTCCGATATACAGTCTATAAAGCTCTGTTCGTTCCCTGATGTCATTGGTGGCCACATATCTTAAAATGGCGTCTTCATGCACTTGTGTGAAGTATTGTCTAGAAGCCGAGCCGGATCGACTGCGGCGAACGCGGCGTTTCTTCGGCTTGCTCTCCTTCTTCTGTGTTGTATTGTTCAATTTGTTGTTCCTCTTGCTCATACATATCTTCCCCCTCTTGTTCTGTCTCCTCAGCCAAATGCAATATGTCATCAAACATTTCAATTTGTTCAACGATGTTTTGACTGTGCCTAAGCAAATTATGTAATACCTGATCCCCATAATAAGACTCTAACCCATATACAGACTGTATATGGTTCGAATATTCCGCTAAAGAATCAAGTAAATCATTCATGTTTTCTGAAAAATACATCAAAGTTTTAGAAAGCCTGATCGAATACCACGTTGCAAACCCGATTATAATCAAGCATACTAACAACAATGCGACCAAGAATATTATCAATGTGTTAGTCATTATCAAACTCTCTTTGTAGTCTTATTTTTTCTTCTCTTATCTCTTCTTTTGCCTCCTCGATGTGTTGTCTTACCACCTCACCAACAGGTTGCTTACCCAAACTTACCTTATTTGAAACACGAATAGGCGCAGAATAGTCCCTTTGTAGAGACCCCTCTGCACCACACAATTTGCATTTCGTTGGTTTGTCTGAGAAAGAGTGAAAAATATCTAACGTACTATTGCATGAATTACATTTATATACATAATTAGGCATCTATCACTGTTCTTCTGTATTATTTGGCACTCGTACAACGGGTGGATTCAGAATTTCTAGTCCATCTTCAGCGTTTACAAAAGAAAATGCCTTCAATACTGGTACAATATCCGATTGCTCCATCAAAGATTTTTGCAATGCCATCATTAGGGCACCAAGTGCCTGATCTGATAACTGATATGTGGGTACTTCTACGTCGCTCATTTTATATTACCTCCTTAATGATCGCTCTTCCGAGCAGTTTTTCCCAATCTCTTTCCGGCCGAACGTTTAAATTAGTGTTCCATGCGCCATTTAAAACACAAGGCTCAATACCTAAATCAGTTGCATAGGTCATCATAGCCTGAATGTCTTTTGGAAAACAGCTACCACCAAAACCAAATCTTCCATCTGGTCCGGGTACTTGTAAGTGAGAGTGTCCGACCCGGCCGTCCCTCACGAAACCGTCAACGGCAGCTTGCCAATCAACGTTGCTTTTATCAGCGATTAATCTCATTTCATTCATAAATGATACTTTTGTTGCAAAGTAACAGTTATTCATGTATTTGATAAACTCTGCTGTTTCAAAATTTGTCTGTATCGTTGGGGTTGAATAGCCAAATCTGGTTCTAAAAAGTTCGGCCACCTTTTCAGTGTGCTTAGATTCTCCACCTAGAATAAATCTTGCTTGATTTATAAAATCAAATTTTGCAGATCTTTCAGTCAAAAACTCGGGGTTAAATACAAAAGTTAAGTTTGGATATTTACTTGCAAACTCTCTCGTTGTTCCGGGTACAACTGTTGATCTAATTAAAACAACACATCCATCTTTCGTGCCCTTACTACTAATCTCCTCGATTACTTCATCTAAAATTGTCAAGTTAATCGATCCGTCTATATTTGACGGTGTAGGCACTGATAAGAAAATATAGTCTGAATGCTCCAACACCTCGTCGATAGTGTGTGTGGATCTAGCTGGATCTTTATCAAAAATTCTTAGCTCTGCGTCGTCAAAACCTGTTTGTGGAGAAAATCCATATGCCACTGAGGATCCGACAAATCCAAATCCGATAATTCCAATATTAATCATGCTGCACTCTCTTGGTTATTTTTTAAATGTTCGAAGCATTTTGAAATACCGTCTTTGATTTTAACTCTAGGCTCCCAACCAAGATCCTTAAGTGGTTGCATATTTGCCTTTGTCATCAAAACATCGCCGGCTCGATCTTCAACATAGTCAAACACTACATCGGGAAAATGACTGTTCACAATATCTTTCATTTCATTTAGTGAGATATTGTCACCAGTTCCAACATCAAAGTGTCTACCTCCAAATGTTCCTTCATATTCCATGGCAAAAAGATTTGCAGAGACTACATCAGATTTGTGTGCCATATCTCGTCGTTGTTCCCCATTACCTGTGATAAATGGGTTCTTGCCTTCGCGAATAAATCTCATCCAGTTCGCAACGGCTGTTGCATATGGACTATCAGCCTTTTGATCTGAACTATAGACATTAAAATATCTGAGTGATACAGTGTCTACACCATACAAATCCGAGTATAGTTTTGCCTCTAACTCAGATGTCAACTTCTGTAATGCATAAGGACTAGCTGGGCCATCACCATTTCCAATTACTGAAGATGATCCAGAGTAAATTACTCTCTTGACATTCTTCTTTTTTGCAAAGTCTAACACAATACTTGTGGACAAAACATTATTCATCATTGTGTGAACCGGATTCTCCACACTGTACACCACGCGAGGGATGCAAGCTAGGTGAAAGATATAATCAAAATCATATTTTTCTAATTTTTCT
>MDSZ01163627.1_pt1 | contig 11816 bp, 13 predicted proteins | sample 811201 | NCBI WGS metagenome assembly MDSZ01 (sample SAMN05326647, study PRJNA326480) | marine metagenome | isolation source: seawater | place: Indian Ocean: North | collected 2010 | reverse complement strand
GATGTCAACCTCTTCATAAATAATTACACGACCGGGGGCAGCGGGATCTCCGTGTTGGATTACATCTTTGAAAGTAGCATCAGATGTGACAACAAGATCGCCCGCAATAGTTGTCTGGGATTGATCGCCGTTTCCGACCACTACATCAACCTCGTCCTCCTGATCACCATCTACAATTGTCAGTCCAGCTTGCATTTCACCATCATGAGTTGCAACCCTAAGTAACAAACGGCCACCCTCGGCACTATTAGATGCATCTGCAATTTGTGCTATGATGCCAGCATATTCGGTTTCTTGTTGTGCATCATCATCACCAAAAAATTGTATCTCACCAACAATATCATTATCTGCTGCGGCTGCACCTTTATCTTTGAGAAACTTTAAGCGAGCGCCAGCAGTATCATTTGTGGTGTTTTTAATTATAACTAGCGGATCCTGCGCATTTGCAGACGCCATTGTAATTGTGTCAGTGTTCAGTTTAATATCTGTTCCGGCAAATAACTCTAAAACATTATCACCAGAGGCATGAATATATTCGCCTCCGCCGGCATCATGAAATGAAAGCTTAGTCGAGGATGCTAAAATAAGTTCATCACCCGACATATCCCAGTGCATAAATTTTCCAGAAGTTTCTCCAAAAAACTTAAGGTCTACACCGTGATCATCAGCACCACCAATCAGTGTTCCTTCGGTATTTCCATCGGCGTCCCATTGAATGCCAACGTGTGCTGCGGTGCCGGCTGTGAACAAAAATGCATCTTTACCAGAACCAGCGGCCGTGCCTACTTTAAAATCAAACGATGAAACAACTTCACTTTCAGAGCCATCTACAATGACTGCATTTGTCGAACCTACTCTTAAGTTTATGTCTTTTGTGGCAGCTTCTTGTCTAATAAAAAGATTTTCTGCTGAGTTTAAATAAATAGCAGCTTTGTCTACGCCATCGTTTTCAAAAACGATCTCTCTTGCATCGCCATCATCTTTAGTGATTCTTAACGCTTCGGTAGAAGAGCCGCTTAAAGTTAAAGTATTGTTAATTTGAGCGGCGCCGCCAACATCCAGTGTTCCAGTCAATAATAAATTACCATTAGCAACATCGAATCTGCCTTTTGAGCCTGTAACTGAGGCTAACGTTACTGCGCCAAGAGTGCCTATATCTTTACTAGCGTCAAGAACAACCGCTTTATTGGCTGCTGCTGTTCCATTAGTGATTCCGTCTAGCTTTTCAAGATCTGTTTCGTTCATGTCTGCAGAACCAATAATGAAACTTCCACCAGAAGTAACATTTCCTGCAACAATCATATTGTGTGAAGCATCAAGGGAAAGAGAGTTATTTGCCAATGTGCCATCGAAAGCATCATCTGTATTGATAACAAATGCATCGGCACTATCATCAATGCCCATAATTGTTTTAAGCGTGCTATGCCCAAAGGTTACTGATCTATCCGCGCCGTCAGAATCGGCTCCTATTGTAATGGTCGCTCCGCATGCAAGGGTACCCATACCACTTACATTATTACTGTCATCAACAGCGATACCAGAACCTTGTGCGGTGTTCCCGCCGGTTCCATTTGTTCTTAATATTACGTTATCAGTGCTGCCTAGGCCAGAAAGAGATCCGCCTGATGAAGCTAACGAGCCACCATTTGTAATTTGCACATCATTGCCACCATCATCTGTGAAATATAAGTTGTTTGGGCTGTCGTCTTTTACCCACAATTGTCCATATGATGCTACGTCGGCGGCGGCTGCGTCGGTTTCTTTTAATGTTACAGTTCCCTCAACTGTTAATTCTGTCCTTGGTGTCGCTGTGCCAATGCCAAGTCGGTTATTAGTTTCGTCAACCACCATTGTTGTGCCATCGACCTGTAAGTCGCTAGTCACAATATTAGATACAACTGAAGTGCTTCCTCTAAAACCTCCCATAATGATCTCCTATTAAATTACCCTTGTGGACTCTGTGTTATGCCCGAACCTGTAAGGTGATACATCTGATCAATTGGGATATTTGTTAATTCTGCTAAAACTTGATATTTCAAATTGTTATTGCCAGAGCCATTGGAAATATAAACCCTTTGACACTTAGTATCAAATGTTACGCTAGAATATCCAGTAGGAACGGTAATGTAGTGATGCCCAGCGATTACATCATCGGTAGCGCGTGATGTCTGGGCGCCATGTTCGCCAGGAACGGTAACTGCAGCAGCGGAGCCACTTTGAAAATGCACTCTAATATCATATCCGCTATCGCTATTATTATTAATAACTGTAAATGATTTAGGCACAGTAGGAAATTCGACCATATGGACCTTGCCATCATCTAAATTAGCAGAGCCAGTAATCCATGGGGTGCCACTAACTTGGTACGAACCAACGTTTCTAAGCCCCACGCTATATAAGCCTTGATGATAATTATTTGCTCCTTTATCATAAATTGACATTGTTTAACTCCTTTTGCTCTTATAATTAGTCGATCTATTATGTTTTGCTCGTTTTGCTTTGGCTTTTTCCAGTTCTCTTTTTTGAGCACGAATAGCTCGTTTTTTGTCTTCTCTTTTTTGATCAGAAGGTTTAGTATAATGTCGTCGGTTTTTAACGTCTTCTAAAAGACCACTTTTTTTAACTTTCTTATTAAATCTTCTTATCATTTTATCTTGGTGTTCGTTTCTTCTTGGACGAACAGAAATATTATACCCTTTGCTCATTTTTTAACCTTTAGCTAATTTGCTCCAATTGCTAGAAAAAATACTTGAAATATCTACACCCGGATCACTTGGTGCCACGCCGCCCAATGGACCCTGTGTAGGCGCCTCTGGTGCAGTCACTGATCCGCCTTGGGCCAATGGTTCTACACCTTCAAAAAGATTAACGCCATTTATCGTGGTGGCATTGCCAATAGCATCTAACATTTGTTTTCTAGTTTGCTGTTGTTTCATTTTTCTTTGCTGCTCTGCTCTAATTAAATCCTGATCGCCTCTGGGCTTATTAACAGGGGGAGCAGCGCGTGTTGGGGCCTGATGCTCTACAAGTGTTTGTGTTGCTCCAAGACCCTTTGCAACCTCTACAATAATCCCCGAAAGAATGCCGTCTTCGAACATTACTTCTTTAACGCATTCTTTGATTAGGGGCCGTAGAGCTTGTTTTAATTCTGACTTTTTCATACTATTCCTATTTTTTTGCTACCGAGCTTTTCCGAAAACCAGATCTGGCGCCTTTCATCCCTGCAGGCCCGAGCTTACCGGTGTGAGATCCCTTGACATCATCTTCACTGGGTTTATCAAAATTAACCTTTCCAGTTCCCAAAAGATCATTGACTGCATCTTGGGAAGCGCCGGAATGTCCAGCTTGGGGCATACTCTTTTCGCGAGAGAAACGGCCGGCAGAAGCTTTGATAACGGGAACATTACCAGCAACATATTTTGCAGCCAATTCTTTTTTTGGTTGTGCAATTTTTCCCGCTTGGACCAAAAGCTGCAATACTTCATCCGTTATGTTTGCCATAACATATTGATAAACTTCCTGCGGGCTGGACTTCATTAAGTTCTCGCCTTCAAACGGCTTTGTTTTGACCGCATCGGCTTCAACTGCGATAGCCATCTGCATTGCTTTTAATGCTTCTTCCTCGTTATCTATTTCAGGGCCAGTAACATTATCAATAACCACCTTTCCATCTGGGTTGGTCATCATAACTTGTGACCAGCGATGGTGGCCATCAAGGATGTATTTGCTATTCCAAACCAACAATGGAACCGGGCCGTCTTTGGAACCCATTGTGATTGGGTCGCCTTTAAGGCCAAGAGCAGTTTCTGTGCCTTTGAATTTGTTTATCATTTGATCCTCAAGACTATTACTAAAACCAATTTCGGCTTGTGTGGCAGTCAGGGATTTAGCAGGCACGGCAGTTCGATCAACTGCTACTCTTTCGTCCGATGGCTCGCCATCAGTTTGCCCTGCAGACGCAAGTTTATCAAATTCTGGATCTCCAGCGTATCGCTTAAGCACCGAGACATAATTTGCTAAAGATGTGCCTGGGTTTGCTAAAATCTTTGCAACCCTATCCATCTTCGATGCGCCAGGAGCTTCCTCTTCCTCTTCTGCTAAGAATCGCCTCCAATTTTCCCATAATTTCATCTGGCCCTTATCGGAGGCCCATTTTTTACTCATTGTCATATTCTCCTAATACTTCGTTTAATGCTCTGTTAATCCTGTCTGCTTTTGTAAAGACATTTGGATCGTCATATTTTTTGCCCTCGCTAAGTTGCATAAAGGCATTTGGTGTCGAGGGCTCAGAAACGAAGTCAAAACAGATTAATTGTAAATCTTCCTGAACTACAGTCTTACCCATGGATTCTTGTACAGAACCTAATGCTCTAGACGAAATTCCAAGCTTTACGCCAGATTCTACTAGAGACTTTAAAATTTGCCCCGATGGGGTATTTAAAACTTTAACCTTTCCCATAACTGCGTTTGGATTTTGTTGATCAAACCAAACATCTGTTACCATATGGGATGCGTTTTTAAGGTTAATAACAGAGTCATCTGGGTGATCTAGCTCTCCAAGTGCTCTGTTTTCTTTTACTAACTTTTGATAGTTTTTAATTTCTCGTACAAGCACGTTACGAGGATATACTCGTCCGTTGCCGTTCTGGACATCTGCCTCTTGCAGTTTGCCAGACAACATCATGCCGCCATTTGCCACATATCTTTTTTCGTCTTCGGTTAAAAGATCTTGGCAAACGCCGCCTTCGCATAATTCATAATATTCTCGTAAAAGTACTTTCACAGTATATGCCCTTTTCCGAATCTCTCGGTGTTTTCAAAGTATTCTTTGGTTATCTCGTCAAATTGTTCTAGAAATTGCAATTTAGCTTTCGTACCCTTTGTCTGCTGCAAAAACTTCTCTGCCATATCGCCAGCATGGTGTGCGATGACATCTATCGAGTTAGCAGATCCTCGGGCGCCTTTTCTAATATCAGCGTAAACGGGTTCCATGGCTCGCGCTGCTTTATATATGTCTCGGCCGGCCACGCCTTGAAACCACGCCTTAACATTTTGTTCTTGATCACCAGCTCTTTTCATCATAGTGGCGGCGTTTTTCTGGACCCAATTCTCCCCATATGCCTTGCGGGAAGATCGCACCCCGTCTCGGAATTGGTACATAGCCTTATAAAAATTTTGAACCAGTGGTAAAACTTCTTTTTCATCCAAGGGCGCCGCACTTTCGGCTTCTTCTTGTTCATTCAAGAAATATCTTGGATTTCTACTCTTCTTATTTTTAACTGGCCTTCCCCATCTACTCATTGTTTTGTTTCCTTTTAATAAAAAATAAAGCGGGCGTTACCCGCCCGAGCTAACAGCCCTTCTTACAGTTGCGAACTGGCTGAAGCATCCACTTCTGTGTCCAATAATCCCTGTTCATACTCACTCCCTTGGAATTTGAATTCCATCATCGTTAATTAGCATACTGAGCACATATGATGTTCCCGAAGAAAGCCAACCTAAAATAAATAAATTGGCAATTGTATACTCAAATGTAAATAGTTCTGTATATGCATTAATGCCAAACAAAAATACACCAACCCAAAATCCCATGCACATGGGACAATGAAACAGTTCTCCTAGTTTTCCGGTTGTTGGTCTTAGCTTATCAAATATAGTTCCGTACACAAGAACTTGTGTTAAGCCATACGCTGCTAAAACAAAATATACTAATGACAACATACACCTCTATGCTCGATACAGATCATATAGTGCGTATGGTCCACGAATCCAGCCAGGGCGAATAGAGCCTTTTTCTGATTCTTGAGGTACCTCGCCCAATTCTGTAGAATTTTGAGCGTCAGGGGCTATCAACGCATTTTCTTCTTGTTCTTCGCGAGCCTTTTCATATTCATAGTAGGGGCGCTCAGACTCTAAAAATCTTCCGACATTAAAAAGAGCAGACTGAATTGCATCTACCCCATCCATTTTAGATTCTTGGATGGTTGCCTCCATTGAGCCATATACATTGCCACTTTTAATACTATCGAATTCAATAACACCTCTTTTTTTCAAATATCTAAACATATGATTTTGAGTTTCGTAAACAGAGTCTTCCATAACTTCTTTGGCCATGGCTAAAATTTTCTTTTTCTCTACCATAATGGCCACATCTATTTCTGGATGGTCAAAAATCATAATGTCGCCATTCAAAGTTTTACGAACTTGAAGCTCCATAGTGATCTGAGTTGGTTTTTCATCCGTTGTTAATTGTTCCTCTGCGTCACCAGGGCCACGTACTGTTATCTTAATAGCCATTAGTTGTTTATCTCTCTAACAAGGTTTTGAATTTTTAAAACTTTCTTAACAAGTGTAACATCAACTGGCTGCGAGCTAAACGATTCTATCAGATTCAATACGTCCTTTGTAGATTTGCTCATTTCGGTATCTTCTTTTATTTCTTTTAAACTTAAAGAGTTTTTAATTTCGCCTCGTAGTCTGCTAATTTCTTCATTTAAATACATTTTTAAAGAAACGCCATTATCAGAAAACGAAAAAATATACTTTTCTAATAATTGTTTTTGCTCGTCATGAAGCTCAGTGTAGTGTTCATTAAATTTAGAGACAAAAGTTTTATATACCAAGTTATCTATCGGCTGCATCTTTTCTTCAGCTTGATTTGAGCGCGAGGTTAGTTTTTCAACTAATTTTTGTTCTAATATAACTTTGCGCTTAATTGGTGTTCCAACATTTAACATTTGTGCTATGGTAGCAAGATTTTTATAGTCAGGAACAAAATTATTAAACACGTCTTTGTGCAAAGATTTATTGATTGTATTAATTAACGCAGTTTGCTGATCAAAAATCTCTTGGTGATTAAAAAATGCGTATTGTCTTTTGGCTTCAAGAATTAACTTTTCTGCCATTTTAGATTCCAAGTCCTGAGTTTCGTTAATTGCATTATATAGTTCTAGTTCTTGTCGTAATACTTTTCCATTTTTAAAATAGTTATTTAAAATATTTAAAATAGTTTCTCTTTTTTGATGATTTTCTGTGATTGTTGCTTTTGTTAATTCGACAATCAATGTCTCATACAAAAATGCGGTATTACGTTTCTTATTATGCTTAAGTTTCATCTTTTAACTCCAACTGGCCTATCAAATCTTCAACTTGTTTTGTGACTTCAAACAGTTTCTGTTCTTCAAGTTTATTATAAGTAGATTCTTGCTGTTCAAAAATACCTTTTGCTAGACTAAACATGTCAGACAATCCTTTATGGGTGTTTCTTATTGTGTTAGTGGCCAATTCTCGGTTGTAAGAACCTTTAACATTTCTCTGCCTAGCACTGCCGGCATAGTTTGGAGATACTTTTGGCTTATAGCCTTTTCCATTTGAACCGGCTGTATAATGCTTATCAGAACCCTTTGGTTTATAGGCTTTTCTGCCGGTTCTGGTTTTTACTATATCGCCATCGATATCGTCTTTTCTTTTTGCGGGTTCTGCCAACAGAGTATCCTCTTCGTCGCCACCAAGATCTGCTCCTGCCTCTTCGTCACCGCCCAAATCAAGGTCTTCTTCTCCGCCGGCTTCGTCCTCGGGACCAAGGCCCAAATCTTCTTCGGCGCCGCCTAAGCCACCTTCAGCCTCTGCAGCAACTGCTTCAGCTTCTTGCTCAAGGGCAGCATCGAATCTTCTATCATAAAACATTTCACGTTGATTTCTTATAAACTCTTCATGTGTCATACCAAATACGTTTTCAGCAACCCAGCGACGGCTAAAATAACCCTCTGTTGCGGCGCCGGCTACTTCAAACTTGGTTCTCCAATGTTCTAATTCTTGCAATTCTGCAATTTTAGATGGATTATTAAGCGAAAGTTTAAAGGAAACCAAATCTTGACCACGATAACCCAATGTATAAAGATGAATAATTCCCATTTTTTCAAGCTCGGCAATTATTACTCTTTGTAATCTTTGAATCGTTCTTGCAAAACGAATATCCTTTTGTGCAAGTGTTGTCTTATCCTCTTGACCGCCCTCACCCATTGCCAAATATGATTGGGGAATCTTTAATGCAGAAAACAACTTTTCCCTAAGATATTTAACGTCATCAATATCGCCAGTATATGTGCCACCAGGGAGCGATTCCACCCTAGAGCTTACGCCGGCGCGTACTGGGATAAAATAATCCTCCTCAATTGACATTGGATTATATCTAAGATCAACCTTACCAGTTGAAGAGTCAACAACTTGATTTCTTTTCATAGAAGTTATTGCTTTTTGCATAAATTGCTCGACATCTTGTGGTGGTATATTTCCTACATCAATATAAAACACACGTCTTTCGGGTGATCTAACAATTCGATATGCCATCATAGCATCTTCTAATAAGGTAAGCTGTCTCCAGATTCGACGGGCTGGCTCAAGCACTGAGCTTCCGTATGGTGCATACTTATCATTTCCCAAAACGCGGAAATGAGCGACTTGCCAGTTTTCAAATGTTATACCACCAGAGTTCCATTGAAACTGAATATAGTTGGGGTTTGATTCGTCTTGCCCTTCCAAGCGTTCTATTTCAGTAGACGGTAAGCCGATTGCTTTTGTAATGCCAAGCGAATCGTCAATGTCTATATAAACAAAAAAATCTCCATACTTACACATGGTTCTAGACCAGCTAAAAAGATTATATTCTAAGTTTAAGACATTATGATAAAGTGCGTGTAATACACCTTTTATTTCTTCGTTTGGACATTTAATTTTCATCATTGGTTGGATGTCCGAAGATGTTGTAATTTCATCGGCATAAATATCTAAAGCCGAAGCAATTTCTGGAGTGTATTCCATTTGATCAAAATCAACGTACCGCATGGAGCGATCTTGATTAACCATCAACTCAGATTGTATTGAAGAGTAAGGGTTGTATGTTGACTTTTTAAACTCTTGTCCACTAGCCGACGTAAATTTAAATTTATCTAAATCACGGCGCCGATATCTTCTTATATTTTGTTGCCTATAGTTTACTAAAGGCCCAGAAAACATTCTTGTTAATCTTTTAAACAGTTCAGATGTCTGGTTTCTTGGATTATTATATTTTCTATTAGGTGGCATTTATCTATCCTTTAAAAATCCACGGAAATTGTTGGCGTTGTTGATGATATTCTTTTAACTTTTTGTCCAAATTATTACCTTTGTTAAAGCCGTGCATACCAGAAATTGTAGTATTCAATTCAGATGAAGCTTTAGAAACAGAACTAAGAAAAGCTTTTGTATACTCTATATCTCTTTCGCTTACTTCTAATGCAGTATCTTTGACCCAACAGGCAATGGCTGCAGCTAAAACTAAATCATCATTATAACCCCTCATTGCTTGTGGCTTCCCGTTGTTCCATATGAAAGTTGTCATTTCATGCAAAAAACGAGAAGAATATACGGTAATTAGTTTATTGCGTATGAATTCTTCTAATTTAGCAATAATTAATGGTCTTGTTTTTGACGAGGTAGTAAACCCTGGTACTGAATTGCTAAGTGCTTCTGCTTGATATTGCTCAACATATTCATGAGTAGACTTAATAGAAAAATAAATATTTGGATATTCTAAATCTTTAAGCTTTTCTAAAATAGCGATTCCTAAACTATTATTCTCTACGACTAAAAGACAATTGCCGTATTCGCGCCCTGCATTATTCAAAATTATTGAATACATATCTAGATTAGGTTTGCCTTGATATTCAGCCACAAACTCCATAGTTTCTAATTTTAAAATATGAAATGTTGAACTGTCAGCGCCATCGCCGCGAGCCACATCAGCGACTAACAAGTAACTAAATTTAGGATCATATTCTTCCCAAATCCAAAAATTTCTGTCAAAGCCAGTTCTATGTTTTGGTTCACATATTGTGCCCTTAATTCTTTCAATATCATCTGGGTGTATTACTGTTTCGCCTGAAGTGTTAAAGTTACATTCTAATTCTTGTGCAATTTCGCGGCGAGACATGTTTTTTGTCTCTTTTTCAAACCATTCCATGTCGCGATCTGGATGTACGTCCCAGGACAAGCATGTGGTTTTAAAATCATTTTCGCCTTCAGCAGCTTCAATGTATGTCTTATGAAACCAATTACCAACACCATTGGGGGTTGATAGCGCAATACAGCGACCACCAGTAGACAATGTGGGATAAAGACCAGTCCATAGCTCCTCTAAGCCTTCGACGTGAGCAGCCTCATCAACCACCAATAACGAAAGAGCCTCTGAACGGCCAGCATCACCAGATGTCGAAGAGGCTTTGATCTGCGAGCCATTTGAAAGCTCAAACGAAGTTCTATTATCTATACTTATATTTGCAATCTGCATCCATTCGGGAAGATATTTAATAATTGATTTTACTTTTTTAACTAAGTTTGCCGCAGTTGTAAATTTTGTAGCAATTACAAGTATGTTTTTGTCGCGATGGAACATCATCATCCAAGCAACATACCCTGCAACAATTGTAGAGATACCTAACTGTCTGGCTTTTAGAACAATATTAAAACGATAATCACTAAAATCGTGTAACAATTCGCTTTGGAAATCATATGTTTTAAAGGGAATTTGACCATGCAATGGATGTGAAATTCTAGCGTAGTTATTCAAAAAATAACTTGCGTCTTTTCCAGATTTAACAACTTCTTTTAATATTTCTTGTTTAGATAATTGATAGGACATTATTCTTCATCAGATTTACGCCTGTTGAGTTCGTCCATAACTTGTTTTCTTAAATCACGCAAGTCTTTTATTGCTTGCATAGAAGCTTTTCTCACTCGACGGCCAGCAGAAGCGTTGTCTTTATTGTCAAACTTATCCGCATCTCCGGCAGCTTTAGACAAATCACTAATTATTTTTTGAAGCTGATCAAGTACCATTTACATGACTCCTTTATTTTTTTCTAGTTACATTTTGTGGCTTGGGAGATTTTTTGCCTAATTCTAACCATTTTTTAATGGCGTCATCGACTTTTCTTTCTCCCTCTTCACGGGAAGGCACAACGTCTTTAAGGCCACCAATCTTGTAAAATTGATGAGCTTGCACAACTGTGCGAACTCTAGACACGTTCTGTACCATTATATCTGCTTCTCCATCTTTTGTTAAAGATAAAGATTCGCCAGTCACTTTTTTATATTCTTTAGTAAGATACTTTTTGATATCGTTTAGCATCCTTTCTATATCGGATTCAAAGCCTTTGTCGTGAATATCTTTTAATTTCATTTCTGCGTGGTAGTGTATACATAATCTATTTCCGTCAAGTCTGACCTTAAAGCCGTCATTAACACGCATATCAATTATTGGATCGCCTTGCTCTCTTTTTAATCCAACTTTACGCTCTTCTCCATCATAAGAATATCGCTCATCATGGGCTCCATCATAAGAATTGGCAATCGCTTGCGAAATACCTCTAAAAAGTTCTAATCTATCTGCCATCTGTTAATTCCTTTTTCGGCCTCCACCCGGATTTCCAACGCTCTTCTTTGCCATCAACATATCTATCAAAACACAAAAAACAACATTGAAATTTATTCATATATAAATCGTCTCTACTGTCAAAAGAATAAACATCACAAACAGGACATTTTCTTGTTGACTCTCTATTAAATAGTTTTTTAGAAATTAAAACACCGTTTATTTCGACCTTTTCCTCTTGAATAGAATGCAGCCTTTCTTTCTCAATAGATTCCTCAAGTTGCTTTCTATAGTCTTCTTCTTTATTGTCGTCCCAATATTTTTTTGGATTTACAATAGCTTCTTCGCCGTATTTGTTTTTTACGGCCTTTTCTAATCCTGCAACAAAAGTTAAGTCTCTTTTCAT
>MDSZ01062102.1_pt1 | contig 11817 bp, 10 predicted proteins | sample 811201 | NCBI WGS metagenome assembly MDSZ01 (sample SAMN05326647, study PRJNA326480) | marine metagenome | isolation source: seawater | place: Indian Ocean: North | collected 2010 | reverse complement strand
ATCTGTAAATTTAATCATACCTTTAAGAAAATATTCTACACTAATTTCATTAGCAGCATTAAGAATTAGTCCAGAATTTTTACCAACAGCAGCAACATCTCTAGCAATCTGATAACATGGAAATTTAGTAATTGGCACAGCCTCAAACGTTAAGTTGGAGAAATCACAGGACTTTGATGCTGTTGTGTAAAGTCTATCAGGAAATGTTAATGCGTATGATATTGGTATTCGCATATCAGGTTGAGAAAAGTGAGCGATGGTAGTTCCATCAAAGAAATCTACTAAAGCATGTACTTGGCTTTGACGGTGAATTACAGCATTAGTGTTAGATAAATCCAAGTTAAATAATAGTTTTGCTTCTATTATCTCTAATCCTTTATTCATCATCGTCGATGAATCTACTGAAATTTTATCACCCATTTTCCATGTAGGATGCATAATTGCCTCTTTTGGCGTCACCTTTTGTAAGTCAGAATTTTTATAATCTATGAAAGGTCCACCAGAAGCTGTAATTGTAAGTTTTTTAATTTTAGATTTATAGTAATCTTTATGAAATATCTTAAGATCTAATCCTGATGATAAGATTACTTGAAGTATAGCATTATGCTCACTATCAATAGGCAATAGTAAAGCATTTGATTTGAGAATTAATTTACGAATTAGATCACCAGCAGAAACTAGTATTTCTTTGTTGGCTGCTAGTATAGTTTTGTCAGTTTTAATAGCGCTTATAACAGGTTTTAAACACTCAAAACCAACAATGGACGCTACTACTATATCTACATCATTATTAGAACATATTTCCTCTAGCCCATCACTACCGAATAATATTTCAGTGTCTTTTAGCTTGTTTCCATGGCTTTCTATAAATAAATTATATTTTTCAAGGTTTGTTATTACGGCAATGCTAGGTTTGTATTTATCAATTTGTTGTAATAATAAGTCAATATTGTTATTACAAGATATTCCATATAGAGCAAAGTTGTCATTCAATGATGTGATAACATCAAGAGTATTTTGTCCTATTGACCCTGTTGAGCCAAGTATACTTATCTTTTTCATGATAAGAACCAAACAAAAAATACTGGCAATGAAGAAAAATAACTGTCGAGTCTGTCTAAAATGCCTCCATGGCCTGGTAAAAGAGAGCCAGTATCTTTTTTCTTATAAGTTCTTTTAATAAAACTCATAAATAGATCTCCAAAAAAAGTCATTAAAATAAATACAAACAGAATTATTAAGTCAAGTGATGTCCATAAGAAATTTAAATGTGCAGATATGAAATAAAAAGTAAAAAAAGTTAATAAAAGAGAACCTATATACCCCTCATACGTTTTATTAGGACTAATATCTGAACCAATCTTATTTTTTCCGATTACTTTACCGCATATGTACGCATATATATCAATTGATGTAACCATTAGAATTAGAATTAGAAAATATAATTTATTATCAATTAAATCATTATCTATAATTAATGTGTTATTTGAGGGATACAAATTAATAAGTAAGATAAAAAATGATGAAATAATGAGAGTACCAATCAATAAAGAATACTTTTTAATAAAATTTTGAAGAATTCTTTTGAAGTAAAATAAATAGATAGCAAGAAGGAGCCACATAAACATGCAGATATATGAAAACATTGTAAGGTTAATGACTGAAATGTGATTTAAAAATATAAGCAAGACAAGGAATGGTAAAAAAAATACTATTGACTTAGATGTAAGTCGTAACCATTCTAGATAAGCGACTAGAGATATGATGTATATTGTAACGTTAAAGGAAAAATTAGTTCCAAAATAAAATAGCAATGCAAGTAATCCGAACATAAACATGCCGGTAGCTGTTCTTATTAGATATTCGGGCATTAGTCGACTTTACCAAAGTTCCTTTTGACTAATTTGTAGTCACTGATAATCTTCTTTAACTCATCTGGACAGAAGTCTGGCCATAAAGTATCAACAAAAACTAACTCACTATATACTGATTGCCAAAGCATAAAATTACTTAATCTTCTATAACCTCCAGTTCGTATTATCAAATCTGGATAATTTCTACCTGTAGATAAGTAATCGGGTAATCTTGTACTATCAAAATGACCAATATCATGAATCATGGTTTTAATTGCATTTGTGATATCCCATTGTCCACCATAGTTATATGCAATGTTGAGAGAATATTTATTAAATTTAGAAGTGAGTTGCTCAGCTTGTTCAATTGTTTTTTTTATTGTAGTAGGCAAATACTTAATATCACCAATCACTTTGAATTTAACTTTATTATTTAATAAATCATGCAAGTGGTGTTTGATCGACTTATCAAGAAGATAGGAAATATAATCAGTCTCTTCTTTTGACCTATACATATTCTCACTGCTCATCGCAAAGAATGTGGCTGAATTTATACCTAAATCTATGCACGAAGAAAAGATATTATAGACATTTGATGAACCTGATTCATGACCATGCTTTCGAGCTTTTTTTTGTGAATTAGCCCACCTTCCGTTGCCGTCCATTATAAAGGCTATATGGTCCATATTTATATTTCGCTTATTTCATTAATCTTATTATCTGAAATATCTTCTGAAATTTTTATATAATTGTCTGTAAGATCTTGAATCTCAATCGTATAGTCCCTCTCAAAATCTTTAGATATCTTCTTTTCTTTCTCTAGATTGGAAATTAATGTATTGGCTGATCTTCTGATATTTCTAAGAGCAATCTTGATATTTTCTGCCTCTTTCTTAACAATTTTTTTCAATTCTTCTCTTCTCTCTTGTGTAAGCGGCGGAAATTTAATGTGAAGATTCGTTCCATTAACAGTCGGGTTCACTCCAAGGTTACTTTCATTAAGCGCTTTCTCAATTAATGAAACAGCGTTTTTATCCCATATGCTTAGACTTATTGTTGAAGCATCTGTTACAGATATATTAGCAAGTTGCTTAATAGGTGTATTAGTACCGAAGTAATCAATCATGATTTGATCAAGAATACTTGGATTTGGTCTTCCTGCGCGAATTTTTGACAAAACCAACTTAAAGTTTTCTATGCTCTTATCCATTGTTGACGTAGTGTCAGATTTAATTTGATCAAACATATGAATATATTAGCTTATTTGATTATAAACTTCTTGCGCAAAATCTTCAGATTTCTTCTCTAGACCTTCTCCAACTTCATATCTATGATATGACAGTATTTCATTATTCGAAATAATTTTACTTAGGGTTGTGGATGGATCCTTAACAAATGGTTGATTTAATAGTGTATTATCATTAATAAATTTCTTCATTTTGCCGTCAAGTATATTTCTTTTAATATCCTCTTTCTTATCTACTTTGTCTAATTCTTTTTTATAAATTTCTTTTTCAGATTTAAGTGTTTCCTCATCAAGCGATGATTCGTCAAGCGCTAGTGGATTAGATGCTACAATATGCATGCAAATATCTTTTGCAAGTTTTTCATCTGGGTTTTTCAGCTCTACAATTGATACGATTTTATTATTATGGGCATAACCATAAAGATTATTATTTTTTGCAATTTTAAGGTGCCTTCTAAGTTTGATATTTTCTCCTAGTTTAGATATCGACTCAGTTATAATACTGTTAATAGCATTCATATTATCAGATTCATCTTGGTTTAATAATATTTCTGCTATAGATTTAGAGAGAGAAATAAAATTTTCATCTTTAGCAACAAAGTCAGTCTCAGAGTTTAATTCTAAAATGAGGATGCTTTTTGAATTTTCGAAATAATTGACTATACCCTCAGCCGCAATTCTTGATGACTTTTTTTCTGCTTTCTTTCCTGATTCAGTTCTAAATAACTTTACTGCATCATCAAGATTATTATTTGTTTGTTCTAGATATTTTTTACAGTCAAGTATGCCTGCTCCAGTTATTTCTCTTAACTGTCTTACTAGTTTTAATGAATCGCTCACTTAATTATCCTCAGACGATTTAGCTTTCTTTTCACTTACCTTTTTTGAAGAAGTTTCTTTTTTGATATCAGATGATTTTAAAGATTTTTTAGCTTTAATAGATTTAGTATTTTCATTTCTTTTTGTAGCTGACTCAGCTTTCACTGGCTTAAATTTCACAATAATATCAGAAATAGATTTCATAAATAAATCGATTGAAGACATGGCGTCATCATTTGCAGGTATCATGTAGTCAACACCATCAAAAGAATTATTTGAGTCAACCAGTGCAATAACAGGGATATTAAGTTTGTTCGCCTCTTGAATTGCAATGCGCTCATATCTTGTATCAATAACAAATATTGCATCAGGTAATTTTGTTAGATTTTGAACGCCCAATAGATTTTTTTCCAATCGATCTATATCTCGCTTTAGGTCTATAATTTGTTTTTTTGATAATTTATAAAGTGTCTGATTCTTAAGTTTATTTCTAAGGTCCTCGAGTTTTGATATAGATTTTTTAATAGTATTGAAATTAGTCAATAAACCACCTAGCCAACGATTATTCACGTACGGCATGCTGGATATGTCAGAGTATTTTTTTACTATATCTGAGGCAGCTCTTTTAGTTCCAATGAACATAATTTTTCCATTATTTGAGACTAGTTTCTCAATAAACTTAGCTGCTTCAATATATCTCTCAGAACTTTTTTGAAGATTGATTATGTGGAGTTTTTTATGGGTTGTGTATATATATGGCGCCATCTTTGGATTCCAGTACTTAGACCTATGACCAAAATGGACCCCTGCATCGATCATGTCCTTAATAGATAACCCTACCATGCTAAAATTACTCCAATAAAATTCATAAAGTGTTGTATCATATTTGAGTGATTACAACAACTATTAACTACTATTTTTTTAGTGATTTGATGCCTCTTAAAATCATATGAATGAGTATATAAAAACACCCGATGAGATACAAAAAATGAGAGTAGCTGGTAAACTGGCATCTGATGTTTTGATGATGATTAAAGAATATGTAAAGCCAGGTATAACTACTGGTGAGCTAGATAGTATATGTCACAATTATATTGTGGATAATCAAAAAGCTATTCCTGCACCACTAAACTATAGGGGCTTTCCAAAATCGATATGTACATCAGTCAACCACCAGATTTGTCATGGAATACCATCAAATACTAAAAAGCTAAAAAATGGTGATATTATCAATATAGATGTAACAGTAATTAAAGATGGTTATCATGGGGATACCAGTAGAATGTTTACAGTCGGTAAAACATCTATTCAAGCACAAAGGCTTTGCGAAGTAACGAGACAAGCAATGATAGAGGGTATAAAAGTGATAAGGCCTGGAGCTACTACTGGAGATATTGGTTTTGCTATTCAGACTTTTGCTGAAGCAAACAACTTTTCAGTTGTAAGAGATTATTGCGGTCACGGTATAGGTAAAAAATTTCATGAAAGTCCACAAATACTCCATTATGGTAAAAAAGATACGGGTGTGGAACTTCTTGAAGGTATGATTTTTACTGTTGAGCCAATGATAAACGTTGGTAGTTATAAAACCAAAACTCTTAGTGATGGTTGGACTGTAGTAACTCAAGATCATGAACTGTCAGCACAATACGAACATACTATTTTAGTAACAAAGGATGGGTCAAATATACTAACATTAAGGCCCGAAGAGGACGAAGATGAATTCAAATAATGAAACTCAGAGTGTTTTATCTGATTTAATTAAATATCAATCAGTAACCCCAGATAAATCAGATTGTCAGAAATATATCGAAAATTATTTAGCAGAAATAGGCTTTAAAACAGAATATTTCAAGTATGGTGATGTTAGCAATATGATATCGAGCTTAGGCGAAGATAGTCCGTGTTTGGCATTCGTAGGTCATACCGATGTAGTTCCTCCTGGAGAATTATCTCTATGGAAAACAGATCCATATATGCTTTCACATAATGATGGTTTACTTACAGGTAGAGGAACAGCAGATATGAAAGGTGGTATCGCATGTTTTATGACAGCTGTAAAAAACTTTGTCAGAAATAATAAAAAAATAAACGGATCAATTAAAGTTATTCTCACAGCTGATGAAGAGGGTGATGCAATTAATGGGATACGTAAAATTATTGATGAAAAAGTCTTTCAAAAAGATGAAATTGATTATTGCCTGGTTGGCGAACCTTCATCATCAGATGAGATTGGTGATGTGATCAGAAATGGTAGGCGTGGTTCAATTACAGGCCATCTTACCTTATTTGGTATACAAGGGCATGTTGCTTATCCAGAGAAAGCTGATAATCCAATACATAGATCAGCGAAAGTCTTGTCTAAGTTTCTTGATATTAAATTTGATAAGGGCAATGAATATTTCCCTCCAACGTCGTTTCAAATATCAAATATTAATGCAGGCACAGGTGTTGATAATGTAATACCTGGTGATATAAAGGTAGCGTTTAATATAAGATATTCTACAGAGACAACTGCAGATGAAATTAAAAGGAAAATAATAGATATAGTAAAGAGTGAAGATATACGATATGAAATTACATGGAAACATTCTGGAGAACCATTTTTAACTACAGATAAAGAATTTATGAATATATGTAAACAATCAATTAAGTCTACTACTAATCAAGATACAATTGTTAGCACTAATGGCGGTACTTCAGATGGAAGGTTTATGGCAAAAGTATGTAATCAAATTATTGAACTTGGATTAACAAATCGCTCAATACATAAAATTAATGAATCCATCAGGGCAGATGATCTAGAAAAGCTGAAAAATATTTATCAAAATATTTTAGTTAATGTTTTCAAATAATAAACGAAGACTCTAATAGTTTTTGAGTATATTTATGTGTGGGTTTATCGAATATCTGTTTGGCAGTCCCCTCTTCTACAATTGATGCATCCTTCATAACGTATACTCTGTGACATAGCTTTTTAATTAAACAGAGATCATGACTTATAAAACAATATGATAAATTAAATTTTTCTTGAAGGTTAATTAAAAGTTTAATGATATTTTCCTGTGCTAAAACGTCGAGTGCACTCGTAGGCTCATCAAGAATTAATAATTTAGGTTGAAGCACTAAAGCACGCGCAATTGCTATTCTTTGTCTCTGCCCACCAGAAAATTCTTGAGGATATCTCAATAGCATATTTTCACTTAGACCCACTTCACTCATTACTTTCATGCACATAGTATGTATGACTTTATCATCATGAATATTTAACAGACTAACAATTCCCTCTGATATAATTTGTTTAATAGTCATCCTTGGAGATAATGAAGAAAAAGGGTCTTGAAATATAATCTGAAAGTTTTTTCTCAATGATCTGTCTTTACTCAGTTGATTCTTGGTTATATTTTGACAGATTCTTATTTCACCCTCATAACCTAATAAGTGCATTATTGACATTGCTAAGGTTGTTTTACCAGATCCAGATTCACCAACAATTCCAACTGATTCTCCACGATTAATATGAATATTAATATCTCTTAATGCTTGGTAATATATTTTATTTTTTTTAAGAAGACTATCCTTAGTCAAATATTTACAATTAAGATTTTTCGTTTCTAAAATGTTCTCTGTTTTATCAAAATTTTCTTTGCGATATGTTGTTGATTTAAAATTTACTAAACTTTTTGTATATTCATGTTTAGGATAAGAAAAAATTTTATCTGTAGCATCCTTCTCAATTATTGAGCCATTTTTCATAACAGCGATAGAGTCACAATATCTCTTTATTAATTCAATATCATGAGAAATTAACATCATTGACATGTTCATATCGTTTTTTAGATTATTAAGTGTGTCAAGAATTTGTTTTTGGAGTGTTACATCAAGAGCCGTAGTAGGCTCATCTGCAATAATAATACTTGGCTTTCTCAATACTGACATCGCAATCATGAACCTTTGCCTTTGGCCGCCAGATATCATGTGTGGGAAACTATTTAATATTTTTTTGGTATCATTCAGACCGACAGCGATTAATGCTTCATTAACATCACTAATATCTAAATTCTTATCTGATAAATCAATACATTCTATTATTTGGGAACGCAGACTTTTCACGGGATTAAGTGAAAGCATAGGTTCTTGGAATATCATAGAGACTTTATTTCCTCGAATATTATTTAATTCAGTATCTGTGATGTTATTCAGATTTTTATTATCTATAGAAATATGCCCCGATGTTTTAAATATTTTTTTATTTAATAATCCTAATACTGAAAGCGCTGTTAATGACTTTCCAGAGCCCGATTCACCAACAATACCAAAAGATTCACCCTTGTTTATTTTAAATGATAAATCTTGAACTAAATTAATACCTGTTGAGATTAATGAAATATTAAACTTATCAAATTTAACCAAAGTCATGATGATTTTCCACTTATAGATTCTCTGATGCCTTCTCCAATAAATATCAAAAGTATCAATGTAGTTACTAGGACTACAAATGTTGTAAGTGATAGCCACCAAGCCGAGATATTTTCTTTACCTTGTGATAGCAATTCTCCCAAACTAGGCGTTGTAGAGGGAACGCCCAATCCCAAAAAATCTAAGCTTGTTAGAATCAATATCGCTCCACTAATTCTAAATGGTAAAAATGTTACAACAGAAATAAGGCTATTAGGTAAAATATGTTTAGTTATAATCTGCCAATCTGTAAGACCTAGTGTTCTTGCTGCATTGACGTAATCCATATTTCTACCTTTTAAAAATTCAGCACGAACATAATCTGATAAACTTATCCAGCCAAATAATGATAAAAGCAGTATGAGCAAAAGAATGCTCGGTTCAAAAATTGAAGCAAATATAATTAAAATGTATAGCTCAGGCATCGAGCCCCAAATTTCTATAAATCTTTGTAGATATAAATCTACCCTGCCTGCAAAGTAACCTTGTATAGCACCAAAAAATAATCCTATTAGTATACCAATCGCAGTAAGAACTAGTGCAAATATAACTGAAATTCTAAATCCATATAAAAGTCTTGCAAAAACATCTCTACCTCTATCATCTGTGCCTAAGATATTATCTGTAGATGGCGGAGCTGGGTTAGGTGCTGAATTGTTAAAGTTTATTGAATTATATGAGTGCGGATTGATTGGAAATATTGCCCAATTATTTTCAATCTTTAGTAATTCTGACATATAGTATCCTTTGTAGTCAGGAGATGTCTCAAAAACACCGCCAAAATCAACCTCTGTATACTCAATGAGATATGGATAGTAAATTTTATCATCAATGCTCATAATAATTGGCTTATCATTACTTATAATTTCTGCAAACAAACTAGAAACAAAGATTATTAGAAAAATGTAAAGTGAATATATACTCCTTTTACTTTCACGAAAGTTTTTCCAAATTATAGAATAAGTTTTCATTACAAGTTTTTTTCTGAATCAGATGATGAGAATTTTATTCTAGGGTCAACATAAACATACATGATATCTGTCAATAATTTAGTGAGTAACCCTAACAGAGTAAAGATAAATAATGTTCCCATTACTACGGGGTAATCTCTTTGAATAATTGACTCATAAGATAATAAACCTATTCCATCAAGTGAGAAAATAGTCTCTATGAGAATACTGCCTGTGAAAAATGCAGAAACAAATTGTGCAGGGAATCCTGTAAGGATAGGTATTATAGCGTTTTTAAAGACATGAGAGTAAAGAACCTTATTTTCACTTAATCCTTTTGCTCTAGCAGTTGTGGTGTAGAGCTTATTAATTTCATCTATGAAGCTATTTTTAGTCAACATTGTCATGACAGCAAAACTTCCAATAATTAGGCAAATTATAGGAAGAGTAATATGCCATAAATAATCTAATATTTTTTCAAATAAATTTAGATTCGACCAATTATCAGAAACTAGACCTCTTGTTGGAAATAGATCAAAAAAACTGCCTCCACCAAATAATACAATCAATCCAATGCCTAAAACGAATCCTGGTATTGCGTATCCAATCAAAACTATAGAACTTGACACTAAATCAAATCTACTGCCATCCTCCATAGCTTTTTTTATGCCAAGTGGAATACTAACTAAGTAGACAATTAAGAATGACCATAACCCTAGACTAATAGAAACAGGTAATTTGCTTATAATCAATTCACTAACACTCTGATTGTGGAAATAACTTACTCCTAGATCAAAAAAAGCATAATTAGAAACCATGATTATAAATCTTTCAAAAAAAGGTTTATCAAATCCATAAAATTCATTTAATTGATTAATATGCTCTTCTGAAAGACCATTTGAACCTCTATATAAATTCGACGATGAAGAAGATTCGGATATTGAATCTAAACCCGATAGTTTATTTACAAGTTGCTCAACAGGGCCTCCGGGCACAAATTGTATAATTAAGAATGTTAAGAATAGAATTCCAAGAAGAGTGGGAACCATTAGTAGTAATCTTTTTATAATATATAAAGTCATTTTAACGACCAAGTTTGTAATACATAATTTGTTGCCTGGTAATAAAGAGGTAGATTTTTAGGTAATTCAAATTGATTGTAGTAGGCTACTCTGTGAGTATCTATGTACCAGTTTGGGACCATATAATATTCATTCCATAAAATTCTATCGAGTAACTTTGCAGCTATAATCATTTGATTTCTTTGCTTCGAGTAAATTATTTTTTTAATGATATTATCAACATCTTTATCTTTAATTCCAGGAAAATTAAATGCTCCATTTTTACTCACACTATCAGATGAAAACATGCTCATTAACTCAGATCCAGGTGATTGGGATTGAGGATAGCTTACTACGGTCATATCATAATCATATTCATCAAGGCGTTGTTGATACAAAGATAGATCAACTGTTCTATAATTTAGTTTAATTCCTAGTCTTCTCAAATTATTTCTAAATGGCGCAAGAATTCTCTCGAATCCTTTCTGCGCAAGCAAGAAGTTTATTATCACGGGTTCTTTATTTGATGAATATAATTGACCATTTTTAATATAATATCCTGCCTCATCAAGAATTCGTTTAGCCATAATGAGAGAATTTCTAAAATCAGCAGAATCTTTATTTATGGGCAAATTTATTTTAGATTGAATTTTTTGTAATGGGATTTTTAGTTCTCTTGCAAGCTCAAGCTCTTTTTCAGAGACTTTGATATCACTTTTTAACTCACTGTTACTAAAATAACTATCAGATCTTAGATATTGTCCATAAAACAATTTATTATTAGACCATTCAAAATCAAAAGCATGAGTAATTGCTTTTCGTAGATGAATGTCAGAAAATAGATTCCTTCTAGTATTAAAGGCAAACCCTTGAATGCCTGTATTATTTGAATGCTTTAATTCTGTTTTGATTATCCTGTTATTTAAAAAGTTAGGACCGTTATAGTCTCTTGCCCATCTTTTAGAATGATTTTCATGTATGTAATCATATTCTCCAGCTTTAAAAGCTTCAAGAGCCACTGTCATATCTTTATAGTATTTGATCACTATTCGATCAAAATTATACATATGTTTTCTTGTTGGCAAATCTTTTGCCCAATATGATTTATTTCTGATATAAGTTATATTTTTTCCAATACTAAAATCAGATATTGTATACGGCCCACTTGTTATGGGAATTTTTTTGACTTCTTTAGAAAAATTATCTTTACTCAACCAATCCCTTGAGAAGATTGGAAGATCCCCTATTATCATATGAAGTTCAGGGTTAATTTTTTTAAAGATAAACTTAATAGTATTCTTATCTATTATTTCTGTGGATTTTATATCACTCCAATAAATTCTATATTGGGGGTGAGCATCTTTAGATATTAATAAATCAAAAGAATATTTTACATCATGCGCTGTAACTTCATCACCATTACTAAACTT
>MDSZ01261621.1_pt1 | contig 11818 bp, 10 predicted proteins | sample 811201 | NCBI WGS metagenome assembly MDSZ01 (sample SAMN05326647, study PRJNA326480) | marine metagenome | isolation source: seawater | place: Indian Ocean: North | collected 2010 | reverse complement strand
TGGAGATTTTGATTATCATATCGATTTTGAGGTGATTCACGAATCAATGATTTCTCAACTCATGAATTATCCGAACCCATTTTCCACAAGTACACGATTTGTATTTACACTTACTGGAGATCGAATTCCTGATGATATTTTAATTCAAATCATGACAATCAGTGGAAGGGTTGTTCGTGAAATTTCTGAAAGTGAATTGGGGCCTATACAGATTGGTCGTAATATTTCTGATTATGCTTGGGACGGAAGAGATGAATTTGGAGATCAACTCGCTAATGGTGTATACCTATATCGCGTAAAAGCAAAAATAGATGGTGCTGAAATTGAATTACTCAAGACAGGGGCAGATAAATACTTCCACAAAGGATTGGGAAAAATGTATTTGCTCAGATAATGGACTGTTTTTATGATGAACCATAAAAAAAATCTTAGTTCAATTGCTTTACTTGTTTTTATCCTTGCCTTATTTATTGTAACCCCATTTTATGGAGTCATATTGGATGGAGATGAGCTTCATAGTATTATTTTTTCTACTGGAAATAGAGAGTTTTTCAACAGTGGGTATGTTGAGCTGATGGACCATGAGCTAACGGCAAGCGAATGGAAAAAACAGATTTCAGAGGTAAATGGTTTTAATCTAATTAAGGTATGGAATGATACCCTTATGTATGATGTTCATCCTCCGCTTTATCATTGTATATTACATATTCTATTTTTTTTATTTGGTAGTTCAATATTATCCGCATATCTCCTTAATGCTTTTTTGCTATTAGCATCACTTCACCTAATCTCCTCGAAAAGGAATCAAGCCTTTGCGTCTAATTGGACTATTATTGCATTTTTCCCTTTCATTTTAAATGGATGTTTGGATATACGTCCATATTGTTTATTGTTTTATTTCGGTTTACAATCTTATTTCATGCTGAAAGAAAATGATGTTCCTTTTTTCAAATTTTCCATATTTCTAATTCTTGGCTTGTTGACAAACTATTTGTTTTTCATTTTCGTTGTTGCACTCTTTTTAGGAAGGATAATTAGTCAGAGAATTGATAGAAAGCCCGGAAACAATAATAAGTTTACACTCTTATGTATTTTATTGACATTTTTATTTTCTTACATCGCATTAGGACATAATAATCAGTTTTTGACCATTGCAAATCGCATTGATTTTGATCAACATTTCATCCTTGATAAGCTAAGTAATGTTTCTTTTGCATTTGTGGGATTGTCATTTCCATTGTGGATTTTCAAGCTCACTAATTATTTCTTCTTGTACCTATCGTTATTTGTAGTAGGAGTAATGGTATCCATAAATATTATTTATTTTTTCTATTTAAAAAGGAGCAGATTTGTTTATGATATATCCATAATAATTATCTACTTTTCATTATATCTTACACTGTATTTTTTAGAAATAATACCTCATCATTCTGTAGGAGGTAAATATTTTCTATTGTTGACCATTCCTTTTATACTCCCAATTATGAAAATGTTAAGGGCTTGGAATAATGTTAAATTCCTTGTTCCGGCATTTCTTATTCTTATCTTATTTGGAGAAGCATTATTTAGGGGAAATGAAAGAATTGAGATATCTAAAATGATGGATAAGAAATTTTCTCTTTATAGTAACTCAAATGACGCGTTTACAGTTCTAAGATTAGTTCATGCTATGGATGACGAAAAGAAAATTTTTATCGGTAGACCAGAAAAGACACCTCATAATAACTTTGATCAACTTTTTATAGTTACTTATTCAAAACCAAAAACCAGATACGACGCAAGCTTAATGCTTCATGAGTCATATAAAGGTCAGCAAATGGTGCTTCGTAAGTTTCATGAGATAGGTGTGTTTTATTACAAATAGGACTTTAAAAGAACTTACAGCTAAAGATCGCGGTGTCGTCGACAAAATTTAACTCCTCCCTCCAGTCATCAAGCTTTGAAAACACAATGTTGTTCATGTCTTCCATTTTGAGAGCTGCGTAGGATTGTGCTGTTTTTATCAATCGAGGAACACCAAAAAAATCACCATCTTGATTTTCAAGTTCTATTAAACCATCTGTGTACAACACAAATGTTGAATTCGGTTCTAATTGAATATTCCCAACTTCTATTGTTGGGATTTCATCTAGCATTCCTAGACCGATACAGCCTTTATCGAGCATCATTACCTTTCTTCCATTCAATATAAATGGATGATTATGACCAGCATTTACATATTGCATTTTTCTGTTGTAAGCATTGTAGTGCGCAATAAAAAAGGTAATAAACTTTTCTCCCTTTGCGCTACGCATCACCTTTTTATTAAGCTCTTCTAAAAGAAAGGGCATTTCAAATCTTTGGTACTTAAAAAGCGTCCTAATTGTAGCTTGAAAATTGGCCATAAGAAGTGCGGCGCTTACACCTTTACCCGAAACATCTGCAATACAAATAATGTATTCATCATCTCCTAAAGGAATAAAGTCGTAATAGTCACCTCCAATAGCGTGCCTAGGGATATATTTTGCCGAAATATCCATCTTTCGATTTGAGGGCAAATCAGATGGAAAGAGCAGTTTCTGCATTTCTCGAGCGACCTCCAGCTCTTTTGATATTCTTTCTTTGATAATATGTTGTTCACCGAGTCTCTTGTTCTCAATTGCAACGGCGATAATATTAGTGAGCGTTTGAACAAATGAAAAATAACTGGTTTCATTTTCGCTATCAAGATTGCTTGCGAGTAATAAAAAAGCCAATGGTTTTTCAGAATGAAAGACCGGAATGATTACCTGAAACTGATGTAGTAATTTTGACTTTGAAGATTCAATGATCGTAATCTCTTTGAAGCGATTAAACTCCTTATCAATGGTATTTAAATTGATTTTTCCTTTGTATCCAATTTTAACAGGGTTTTCCCATTCTTTTTGATGCATTAATAAGACAAACTTTGAAAATCCAAGTTGATCTTTTAATATGAATGTGAATATTTTCATGAGATGATCAACAGGTGCATTCTCATTTATAGCATTTGTAATTTCAAGCAAGGATAATAGCTTGATTTCCTTTACTTCATTTTGATATACCAGATCCTGTTCTCTTGTGGTATACATTTATATGTTTTTTATGATTTCTGGTAACTTTTGAAGCGCTGCCATTTCTTTAAACTTTTGCATGGACTCTTTACAGGGAGTTCCAAAATAAGTTTTGTTACCCTCGATATTTTTGGATACTCCGGATTGTCCGAGAACAACTGCATTTTCACCAATGCGGACATTACTTGCGCATCCAACTTGTCCCCATATTTTAACACCATTTTCTATAACCACACATCCCGAAATGCCAGCTCCAGAGGCAATGAGACAATTGTTTCCTATAACCGTATCATGTCCAATATGAACCTGATTGTCAATTTTAGTGCCTTCTCCAATAATTGTAGAAGCTGATACACCTTTGTCTATTGTGCATAAAGCTCCAATTTCAGCGAAGTCATTAATTTTTACATTTCCAATACTATGCATTTGTTCGTGTTTACCCTCGTGTTGTTTGTAGTAAAATGCATAATGACCTATAACTGAATTAGGCCCAATCTTTACATGTTTCCCGATACTAACGTGATCCATAATACATGCACCGGTATATATAGTTGAATATTCTCCAATATAGACATTCTCTCCTATATAGACATTGGGATATATGGTCGCAGTTGGGTGGATTTTTTGATTTATTGGTTCATTAGAAGGCTTTGATTCGGGAAATAAAAGCTTTGATAATTTATTGTAATCTTCAAAGGGGGTTTCTGAAATAATGATGGCTTTTCCTTTTGGAGCATCAACTTCATCATTAATTATAATGGTGTCAGCCTGAGAATTTAAAGCAAGCTTGTAGTACTTAGGATGGTCGCAATAAATTAAATCTCCTTTTTGGACATTATGTATTTCACTTAAACCATGGATAAGGTGGTTTTCACTACCTATAAATTTTCTATTTAAAATTTTAGCCACTTCTTTCAAAGTGATTTTTTCAAATAAATCCATTGTATTGTCGTTTAATCAAAAATAATAAATGGATGTATTTCATTATTTTCATTTCGCAAGACTTATCACCTTAAGTTTGTTCAAAGTGATTTAATCATTATTTTTTGGTGTTATTTAAAAAGAATTACATAAATTTGCATTCCATTTTTGAAAATCGAATTATGAGAAAAGATATACATCCGGATGATTACAGATTAGTTGTTTTTAAGGACATGTCTAACGATTATGCCTTTTTGTGCCCATCTTGTGCTCCTACGAAGGAGAAGATTAAATGGGAGGATGGAAATGAATATCCATTAGTTAAATTGGATATTTCTCATAAATCTCATCCATTTTTTACTGGAGTTGCACAGTTTGTTGATACAGCAGGTAGAATTGATAAATTTAAAAACAGACACGCAAGACACATTAAAAAGTAGTCAGCGAACCAAAATATTTAAACCCTCTGAATTGAGGGTTTTTTTATGCATTAAACTTTGCAATGGCCTTTTTGATTCGGTCATTCATTGACCGCCCTAATTCCTCATTTGGAAAGTCACAAATGAAGATTTTTTCGAAATGCTTTTGATCCATGTGGTGCATCGCGTGATAAAGGTTCCTAGATGCAATTCTTAAATCACCTTCTTCGCTTAATAAAAATTGATTTTCCGCAGGAATAAGATGATTCAATGTGTCAAATCCAATATAACCGAATTTCGATGTCTCTTCCTTAGTGCATATTTGTTCAATGTTATACATTGGTGTTCGTGGTGCATAATGAAATTTTACCATGCCACTCGCGTCAGGACCACTATTTTGAATATTATGATTATGAATCTTTATTTTCTGTCCAAGACAGGATTCAATCTGCTCAACTGTTATTGCTCCAAGCCTATATATTATTGGTGAATTTTCATCAAATCCAACAATAGTAGATTCAATCCCATTATTACACTCACCACCATTAAGTACAGAAGGTATGATTTGATCGAGCTGATTCAATACGTGTTCAACCGTTGTTGGACTAATTCGGCCATATAAATTTGCACTTGGTGCAGCCAATGGGAAATCAATTTTTGACAATAACTTAAGGGTCATTTCATGATTGGGGATTCGAACCGCAACTCTACGGTTACCTGCATTAACTGTAGCAGGAATGATTTCTGATTTCTCTAGCAAGAGAGTCAGAGGTCCAGGCCAAAAATGTTCCGCTAGGATTTTTGCATGTTTCGGGAGGTTCTTGACATATTTGGATAGATGCTCCAGATTACTAAAATGTAAAATAAGCGGGTTTGATAAGGGGCGTTTCTTGGCTTTAAAGATTTTCTGAATCGCTTTTTCGTCGGTTCCATTTCCAGCAAGTCCGTAAACGGTTTCTGTGGGAATAGCAACAATTTCTCCGCTTCTTAAGAGCGAAATGGCTTCATTAATATTAGTTCCCGTTTTTGTATTCACGCGTTACAAAATTAAACAATACAATTGTTCTTGAAATTAATCTTTTCATTGTTTAAAACTATTTACAAAATACTTGCTTAAAATTTAAAGGTATATGTATCTTTGTTTAGAATTATTCTAAATAAGATGGCGTTAATAATAGCAGATAGTAATGATTTGTCGAGGGTAGGGCTACGTTCCATATTATCATCACAAACCTCAATTCCCATAGTTGGAGAAGCTAGAGATTCACAAGAGCTAGAAAACCAGCTTGCCTCCTTTGATGTCTCTATGATATTGATTGACTATACTTCACCAGGGTTTGATATTGATATTATTGGTAAACAAAACGCTTCAAATAAAAAGTACAAATTCATCGCTATAACTCCAGAACAAAGCGCACAAACCCTTGTGGATGCATTACGATCCGGGATTATGAGCTATGTTAAAAAGGATTGTGAGCTGTCAGAAATCGTTAATGCTGTGCTTGAGACCCAAAAAGGCAATAAATTTTTTTGTGGCCAAATATTAGAAACCATTCAAAAGGCACAGATTGATGTGAATGATTTGGATTTTGATTCATTTTCTTGTGATGCCGTAGTTTTAAGTGAGCGAGAGAATGAAATTATTGTGCTAATCGCTGAGGGATTTACAAATAATCAAATAGCAGAAGAGCTTTTCTTGAGTAATCATACCATTACAACACATCGTAAAAATATCATGGCAAAGCTTGGAGTTAAAAATACGGCAGGAATAGTCATGTATGCGGTGAAGACCAACCTGGTTTCTCCAAATAAATATCTTTTTGCACCGAATACTTAGAGTCTAAGAATTAGCTTTAAATTAAATCTACGCTGAGTGAGGTAATTGGGTATAGAATAATATTTACCACTGACATCTTGAATCCATTGCTTTGAAAGCACATTATTAATACCCAAAAGATTAAATATTTCTAGGGATAACAAAGCTTGGGAGAAATTCTTTTTCCAAAAAGCATGTCGGGACTTTGACTTCCCTAAAAAGTCATATGACATACCTAGATCCACTCTAAAATAGGATTTCATGCGAAGTGTATCTTTATATCTGGTAGGATCCGGAGGTCCATAAGGAAGTCTTGTGCCAAACTGCATCCCCATTTGAACAGTAAAGCTTTCAAGACCTGGCATTTGATCTTGAACAAGGGCTCCAAAATTGAACATTTGGTCCGTTGGTCTTGGAATGTAACCAGGATAGATGGTTGCACTATCAATGATAACTTGGTCTTCACTATATCCGAATATGATTCTCTCCCCGGAGGCATTATAATACTCCATGTATTGGTCATCAAGTATATCTTCTTTAGTTGAAAGAAGTCCGAGTTTAAAGAAGGATTCAATGCCTTCTACGAATTCTCCATGAATGTTTAAATCAATTCCATATGCATAGGCAACGGCGTTGTTATCTGCATAATAACGGGTTCTCACATTTTCAATTTGATATGGATTCACATCCCACAAATATTTATAAAACAACTCCCCCGTAAATTTGAACGGCATTTCTCTTTGCCACATATTGAAGAAAAAATCTGTTCCCGCAACTAAATGAACAGATTTTTGTGCTTTGACATTGGTTCGAAGGGTACCATCAAAATATCGGAACTCTCTGTAAAAAGGAGGTTGATAATACATCCCTGATGACAATCTGTAAGACACATTTCGCTTATAAATTTTGTTGTTTTGCGCCAAAAAGGATTGAGGATAATAAATGAGAGCTGCCCGTGGCGTAAAGTACAGCTCCTCATTAATGGTAGTATAACCTCCTCTTGTTCCAATACTAAAGGCCCATTTCGCATTCGATTCTGAAATCGTATCTGTACACCATAGTTTTTCCTTTTGTCCGTGCTCACCAATTTTATAGGGCCTCGTAACAATGACATCTTTTTGAGTTTTGGACCAGCTAGAGTTGTATTGAATAAATCCAGTATATCGCTGGTTGTTTAGAGATAGTTCACCTTTGATGACTTCAAATAACTCTATTTCATTTGGATTTGATTGGGGTAAGCTATATCCTGCTGAATCAATCATACGCCACTCACTTAATACATCATTAAATTGATCCATTTGGAACGAAACACCCCATTTCAAATGCCTATTTCTGAAATTTAACCTTGCCTGATCTGAGAACCCATTATAAAATTCATGTTTTCCATTATGATATAAATTTATGATTGTAGCATTTAGCTTATTCCTGGCATGATTCAGAAATGTTCCAATTCCTAAAACCGCTATCGAATCTCCATATTCTTCTTTTGATGGATCTGTTTCTAATTCATTTATAAAATATTGTCCTTGTATATCGAAATATTCTCTTTCAGTTGTTTGGAAGGCAGTCGCATAAATATCCAAATCTGTTTTATCACTTGCTTTCCACTTTAAAGACAATCCCCCCATCATGGTTTCAAATTTGGTTTGCTCTTGCCCATCAAAATATATTCTAAAAGAATAAGCTTCATTAGCTGTTCCGAAGTCTGTCTCTGAAGTTTCTGGGCTGAACCTGTAATTGTTGGAAGAATAATGTAGTAGTGTACTCAATATCAAATTATCCTTTATGTTGTAATTGGTCGATATCTGGGCATCTGTAAAAACAGGGTTATAAGATCCCTGGGTAGGCAGTGCATTAAGCAAGTAACCGTTTGTCCGGTAACGAGCTCCGACGATATAATTAAAACGTTTTCCAACACCTTGCTCAATATGTGCTTCGGCACCAAGCAAAGACATCATAAGTGAAGATTTAAAAGCACTTGGTGTTTTATAGGTAATATCTAATACCGAGCTGAGCTTATCACCATATTGAGCATCAAATCCACCTGCTGAGAAGCGCACAGATTCAACCAAGGACGAATGTATAAAACTCATACCTTCCTGCTGTCCACTTCTTGTCAAAAAAGGTCGATATACTAAGAATCCATTTACATATACTAGGTTTTCATCGTAATTTCCACCACGTACGTTGTAGTTTGTAGTTAGCTCATTGTTTGAAGTAGCTGCGGTGGTCAAAACCAAGCCTCTCTCAATACTTCCGGTAAGCTTTTGTGCATCTACAAGAGGAAGAGATTCTAACTCAAAGGGATTCTCACGCTCTTCGATTACGGTAACGCCTTCTTGCAATAAAATAGGAAACGAGATTTCAGGAAAAGAATTATTGTTTTGGGAAATGAAAACTGTCTTTTTTATGGTCAGCTCGTTGGCAAGATATAGAATTTTCACACTATCTCCTTCAATCACAAGAAATTCGTAGCTTCCATCAGTATTCGTGTATGTTTCTTGTAGGGGAGTGGTATTGATTTTTACAAATACATTTTCAATGGGGTTTCCCTTTTTATCTGTACAGATACCAATCCATTTTTTTTGCTGCCCAAAAGCAACAAAAGAGGTAAAGAAGCAAAATAGAATTAATCCTTTCAAGGGCATAAAGTTAAAAGCATAACGATTTTAAATCGTAATTATTTTGATTAATTTTTATGCTAAGAATTTATTATATTTGTCGCCACTTAAAATGGTGGTTGTAGCTCAGTTGGTTAGAGCGCCTGATTGTGGTTCAGGAGGTCGTGGGTTCGAGACCCATCTTCCACCCAAAAGCCCGGAAAATCCGGGCTTTTTTATTTTAAAGTTGTGAGAAATTTTAATGTATGCTCACATAATTGCCGAAGTGGGATAGGAAGCTCTTTAGAGTTCCATGGATGTTTTGCCCCAAAAACATGATCTGTATTTTTGATAACGCATAATTCTACATTTGCCCACTCAGCCAATCTTCTGCCATTATTGATTTCTACAGAGGTGTCATTTTCACCATGGGCAATAAATATTGGCTTTTTGTTTTGCGAACATATCGTTTGTAAATCATAATCAACAGCGTGATCTAGAAAATCCTGAAAGAGTTCGATTTTTTGAGGCAATTCCTGATGAGTCCTGCCATTCTTGACGAAACGAACGCCATTTGTTTTCCATTCCTCGAGTAATTGTCCTTTGGGGAATCGTTCTCCTATTGATGCTATTGAAGCCCATGTAATCATGCTATTGATTTGTCCAATTCTTTCCCCGCCAATCAATGCAATTGATCCACCTTTGGAATGACCAATCACGTGCCCATTCCATTGTTCAACTTTGTCATTTAACCATTGAACAACCAATTGAAGGTCTTCAATCTCTTTACTGTAGGTGTTATTTCCAAATGATTCTGGATCTGGAAAGTCAATTCCGTTATCTGCTGTGCCACCATTATGAGAAGTATTGAATTTACAAAAGCCGTATTTCTCTTGAACAAAAAATTGCTGAACTAGATTCCAGGCACCCCAGTCTTTAAATCCCATAAAACCATGAATGAAGATGATGATTTCTCCATTGAACTCTTCAGGGATTTCAAGGTCAATCAAACTCCTTCTTCCTTTTGATCCTGAGTAGCTTGCGTTTTTGATATTCATGAAACGTATTCTTGTTTGTGAACGAGCAGAAATTCTTTATCTTCTATTTAACGATAGCCCATATCGTAGCAAAAAACATATTGTAATCCTTTTTTGGTGGTATATACATTGGTAAAATAATGAAAATTAAAACCGAGTTCTGCAAGATGTATCAGATGTACTTTTGCTTTACCATCAGGATTGAGTTGAGACAATATTCTTCTATTTTTCCTTAGTATTCTATTGATGTTTCGTACTGCCTTATTGGCATCTTCATTGAGCTTATTGTTATACGTATTACGACAGTAATCACAACAAAACTTTTGATCCTTTCGCCCCAATAGCTTTTCCTTGCATTCAAGACATTGTCGTTTCGATTGAGAATTCATACGTACAAGATTAACAAGAATTAACATGAAATACAATTCAATAAATGGAGTGTTTCGGATTTTTGTTTGTCTAAATACCAAACATATGAGTGAGTTAAAAACATTGGATAATGATGAAAATATCAATCCCTCTGAGCACCTCAGAAAGCTTAACGATCAGATTGCGCTAGAAAAGATTGCTATTGATCAGCTTAAAACGGAGATTGCTACGGTGATTGTAGGTCAAGAGGAAATGATTGAAGCACTAATTATTGCCTTGTTGACAGAAGGACATATTCTTCTTGAGGGATTTCCTGGCTTGGCAAAAACATTGACGGTAAAAACACTATCAAAATCTATGAATCTCGATTTTAGTCGAATTCAATTCACACCAGATTTATTGCCTGCTGATGTTACTGGAACAATGATATATCAGCAAAAATCTGAAAGTTTTGCAGTGAGAAAAGGGCCACTTTTTGCTTCTTTTATTTTGGCAGATGAAATCAATAGGGCACCGGCAAAAGTGCAAAGTGCTCTTCTCGAGGCTATGCAGGAAAGACAGGTGACTATTGGAGATGAATCGTTTAAATTGCCGGACCCATTTTTAGTAATGGCTACTCAAAATCCGATAGAGCAGGAGGGTACCTATAACCTTCCCGAAGCTCAAAAGGATCGCTTCATGATGAAGGTAAGTGTTGGTTATCCTAGTCCAGCTGAAGAAGCCCTTATCATCAGGTCTAATATTCAAGAAAGTCAGTCTAAAAAAGTAAAAAAAGTATTGTCCAAAAAGGATGTGTTGAGGCTAAAGGCTATAGTTAAAGAGGTTTATCTGGATGAAAAAATCGAAAAATATATTGTAGACATCATTAATGAAACTAGAAATCCGAGTATTCCTGCCATTCAAGAGCTTTCGTCCTATATATCTTACGGATCGTCTCCTCGAGGAGGAATTAATCTGGCATTGGCTTCAAAAGCGAGGGCATTTCTGGAAGGAAGATCTTTTGTTACACCAGATGACGTAAAAGTAATGGCCGTTAAGGTATTAAATCATCGAATAGGGCTGAGCTATGAAGCCGAGGTAGATGAACTGAAAGCAGAAGATATTATATACAAGATCATACAATACGTTGAAGTACCTTGAATCTTAAAGAAATCATAAAAACAGTTCGAAGAATTGAATTGAAGACCAAAAGCTTTTCAAGTCAAAACTTTTCAGGGATGGATCGAAGTACATACAAAGGTTTGGGTATGAACTTTAGCGAGGTTAGAGAATATCATTTTGGTGATGAAACCCGATTTATTGACTGGAATGTAACAGCTCGTTACAATTCACCCCATGTTAAGGTATTTGAAGAAGAAAAGGAGCACGTCAATATGTTTTTTATCGATGTATCCAAGTCCTTAAATTTTGGTGAATTTTCACGGACTAAAAAACGCGTAATCATAGAACTTTTTGCAACACTGGCATTTTCTTGTTCAATGAATCAAGACAAAATTGGAGCTATATTCTTTACAAATCATGTTGTGAAATATTTTGAACCAAAAAAAGGCAAAAAGCATGTTTGGGCGATGCTAAAGTATTTTAT